>Ga0189291_100047_pt1 | contig 209497 bp, 211 predicted proteins | sample UW1redminimetaG_FD_130331 | JGI IMG/M metagenome (GOLD analysis project Ga0189291, IMG submission 130331) | Marine microbial communities from the Costa Rica Dome - UW179B-red mini metaG | ecosystem: Environmental > Aquatic > Marine > Oceanic > Photic zone | place: Costa Rica: the Eastern...
CGCTTTGAAGTCACCGAAATATTTTGTAATCGCCGCCGTCAACGTCGTCTTACCATGGTCAACGTGACCAATCGTGCCGATGTTTGCGTGTGGCTTATTACGCTCGAACTTTTCCTTGCCCATTTGGCTAGTCCTCTGGTTTGGCCCACCAATCAGGCCGTTAAAGGTTAATTCGTGTCTCGATCCCACAAATACAAGTGGGGCCGACTGTGTCTGGAGCGGGTAGCGGGAATCGAACCCGCATACTCAGCTTGGAAGGCTGCTGCACTACCATTGTGCTATACCCGCAATTTCGTCGCTGAAGTATGGTGGAGGGGATTGGATTCGAACCAATGTACACATAGTGATCAGATTTACAGTCTGACGCCTTTAACCACTCGGCCACCCCTCCCCAGTTTTACTCCGTGGGGAACTCCTGCTCTTGATATCCCCTCCAATGCGAAAGGAACATCATGAAACTACTGTTTTACAACAAAAAACGCTCTGTCACCCTAGCGACCATCGTGTTAGCCGCGCCGATAACAGAGGCAAATTGCTGATTGAGGCGGGCATATAACGATGGACGACGGACCGCGCAAGAACGAAAACGCAGGGAAAACGGGTGGAAAACGTCGCCGGAGCTCAAGCCCCGACACACGTCGATCATCGCGCAACGGCGGTAAAGCCGATTCCCGCACGTCAGAACACCGATCCAAGGGCATGATTCCGGGGGCATCCAAGGATAGCCCAAAGAAATCTTATGGCGGCCGCTCCCACGGCGCGACATCGACACCGCGAAAACCGAATCGTGATGACAAGTATAAAAAAGGCCGCGGCGACTACGGATCCAAAAATGCGAATCCTTGGATTTGGGGTTGGCACGCCGTTCAGGCTGTTCTGGATAATCCTCGCCGGACGATTCATCAGATTATGGTCACGGAACAAGCCGCTGGGCGTTTGGGGCTTTCGGAGGGCCGCGCTGATCTAAAAATCGTTGCGATGGCTTATATTGACAAGGCCCTCCCGCGCGGCGCGGCTCACCAAGGGGTCGCCGTCAAAGCGGCGCCTCTACAATGGCCTCACCTCTCGCAACTTGCGGATGACGCCGATGATGACGCCATTATTCTCGTACTGGACCAAATCACCGACCCCCATAATGTCGGCGCGATGATGCGTCTGTGCAGCGCATTCGGCGTGACGGCTCTTGTCATGCAAACCCGCAAAGCCCCGCCCCTATCAGGTGCGACCGCGAAAGTGGCAGTCGGGTGTTTGGAAACTGTGCCCGTCTGTTTGGAGACCAATATCGCGCAAACACTCAAATCACTTCAGACCTTCGGCTATCAAGTCATCGGCCTTGCGGGCGAAACAGAAACAACAGTCTCAGAAGCCCTGTCTGGCGAAGGCCGCTATGCGCTCGTCATGGGCGCTGAAGGACCGGGCCTGCGCGAACTTGTTGCAAAAAACTGCGATATTCTCGCCCGCATCCCTATGCAGTCCAATCCGATTGCCGGTGAAGCCGAAAGCCTAAATGTCGCCACGGCAGCTGGGATCGCGCTGTACGAAGCGCGGCGATAGGTAAAGGAAGGCTCCGGCAATATAATGAGCGAAGTTGCAGACAGCAAAACCGCGCATTGGGTCAACCGAACACCCGAATCCATTCGGCCCTATCTGCAACTCTCTCGTCTCGACCGTCCCATCGGTTATTGGCTCCTCACCCTTCCCGGCTGGGTCGGACTCGTTGTTCCAAGTTGGCTATGTCGTCCGGACTGGCAAATATGGTCGCCGTTTTATTGGGGCGCGCTAATTCTCATAGGAGCGATTGCAATGCGCGGGGCGGGTTGCACCTATAATGACATTGTTGATCGTGATTTAGACGCACAGGTTGATCGCACCGCTTCACGGCCAATTCCATCCGGACGTATAACTTTACGAAAAGCATGGGTCTGGCTCGCCATACAGTTGGCGATTGGCTTGATGGTTTGGCTCGCATTGCCATGGGGTGCCAAGCTGATTGCACTGGCATCCATTCCCCTCGTCGCCGCTTACCCTTTTATGAAACGGATTACATGGTGGCCTCAGGTTTGGCTCGGACTGACGTTTAATTGGGCTGTCTTAGTCGCTTATGCCATCAAAACAGGTGGCCTCGACCCTGCCATTGGGCTCATTTATGTTGGCTTAGCAGCATGGACGGTTGGATATGACACGATTTATGCGCTGCAAGACATAGAAGATGACGCGGTCATTGGCGTACGAAGCACAGCCCGGCGGTTTGGTAATCGCGTTCGGCTTGGCGTGGGCGTCAGCTACGCTCTGTCAGTGATGTTGATCACCTTCGGCCTTCTTCTATCTCAAACACCTGTCGCCGCCCTTGCCGCTCTGCCCTTCGCCGCACATTTGATATGGCAAGTCATGCAACTAAAATCGAACGCACCCGATCGCGCACTCATACTCTTCAAATCGAATGGGTGGGCGGCCATGCTTTTGATTGCGGCACTGCTGCTCACTCAACTGTGAGTGAAACCTGATTGGCTATTGATGCGTAACTCTATCAAGGCAGACAGACCCAATTAGGAGTTCGACATGATCAATAGACGCACATTTGCCTTGGGTGGCTCTGCTTTCGCATTGGCCGCTTGCGGCAGCGCTTCTACGGCGCAGACACCCTCAGCCCAATCATCATCTGAAAGAAAGACCGACGTCATGAGCGCAACTGAATCTAACATTGACTGGGCGGCTTTAACCAAAGGCGACTGGCAAAACCGACTGACGGACGAAGAGTTTCGCGTCCTTCGCAAAGAAGGCACAGAGCGCCCGTTCAGTAGCCCCTTTAATGACGAAAAGCGGCCCGGCACATTTGTATGTGCAGGCTGTGCCTTGCCGCTCTTTAAAACTGAAATGAAATTTGACTCAGGTACAGGTTGGCCAAGCTTCTTCACGATGATTGACGGCGCATTGGAAACAAAACGGGATTTCAAATTAGTGGTGCCGCGCACGGAATATCATTGCTCTCGCTGCGGCGGACACCAAGGCCATGTCTTCAAAGACGGCCCGCGTCCGACCGGACTACGCTACTGTAATAATGGCGTAGCCCTCGATTTCATCCCTGACGCCGCGTAACCACACTGTAAAATCACGAAATTTTGGGCTTGCACGAGAGGCGCCACACGCTCACATATTCCCCATCGGTAGCCGTCCCATTGTGGGGCCGCGTTGAGAAAGGAGGTGTAGTTTTGTCTATCTTTTTTGAGGGGTCTTCCCAGAGCTGTTAGCTCAGTCTTTCGTAAACGCGAAACTGGGTAGGGCCGACACGCCGGATGCGTCCAAAGTGTCGACCATAACGAAGCGGGCATGACGTCCCGTGAGACCCAAACTTCAAAAGGAGGCCCGTTCGCGTTGCGAACGGGCCTTTTTCTTACCAAAACAGACTTTCCAAAATATAAGAATTATTTGACTAGCCCGCTAAGTCGTTGACCCCATCCAGCGACTGACTTAGCCAACACTATGCCTGATTTTATGATCCTCTCCAAAGATGTGGCCGATGGCCCATCTATTCGTGCCGCTGTTCGTCAGGACCACCTCGATTGGTTGAAATCGCCGTCCGATTGCACGGTTTTATCCGCTGGTCCGTGGCTTGATGACACAGATGCGATGCGTGGGTCCCTCCTCATTGTCAAAGCCCCATCACGTGAGGCATTGGATGCGTGGATGGCGAACGACCCCTATGCAAAGGCAGGTTTGCCGAAAGACATTGATGTCAGACCGTTCAAACTTGTGATCGGACGTCCAGACGGACTTTAATCTGACGGCGTATAAACGGAGACTGATATGGGTTTGCAATTAGTGACGGAAACGGTTCAGCCGGACCGCGGCCCCCAAGACCCAAGTCATCCGATTAAATTCCCGTTGCAGCCACCGCTTGACCTCGGCGAACCGCTTAATTTTGCAGGCGAACAGCCGTGGGGCGCTTTCAAAGCCATGCGAGAAGCAGCGCCCGTGATGTGGCACGGGCTCGAGAATAAAAAGCTCGAAGGCTTTTGGGCCCTCACCCGCTATGATGACATTAAAGCCGCCAGCCTCGACACCCAGACGTGGTCATCGCAAATGGGCGGCATTATGATGGCCTACGCCAACGATGCGCGTCAGCACCCGAAATTACATTCCGCCTCGCTGAACACTATGATTTGTCTTGATGCGCCCCATCATATGCAGCTGCGCCGCGAACATATGCAGTTTGTTAAACCCAATTATGTCGCTGACCTTCGCGCCAAAGTGGATAAGCGCGTGTCTGAACTTTTGGATGACGTTGAGGCCGCAGGACCGCGATTAAACTGGGTAGAGCATTTTTCATCTCAACTCCCGCTCTTCACCCTGTGCGAAATGCTCGGCGTTCCCGAAGCGGACCAGCCTAAAATTCGCGAGTGGATGAATATGTTGGAAATGGCCGCCTATGTGCTCGGCACAGGTGATCCATCATCTGTTGATCCACAGTTGGTTATGAAATTCCTCACCGAAGTCGAAGCCATGTTTGCCTATGGCCGAGAGATTTTGTTAAAACGTCGCGCAGAGCCGACAGATGATCTGCTCTCCGCCATCGCCAATGTTGAAATTGACGGTGAGCGCTTGCCTGATGAGTTCCTTGATGGGTCTTGGCTCCTCATCATTATCGCGGGCAATGATACAACTCGCAACTCCCTGTCAGGCGGCCTCCGCCTCCTCAGCCAGTTCCCAGATCAAAAAGCCAAAGTGCTGGCGGATCGATCATTGATTCCCAATATGTGTCACGAGATTGTCCGCATGGTCAGCCCGGTGATGTATATGCGCCGCACTGCACTGCAAGAGACAGAAATCCGCGGTCAGAAAATCGCACAAGGCGAAAAGATCGTCATGTGGTACGGGGCTGGAAATCGAGATCCGGAAGTTTTTGAGAACCCTGATGACTTTGACGTCACTCGCACGAATGCTTCCAAACATGTCGCCTTCGGTTTCGGGAGCCACGTCTGTATGGGACAACGGATCGCCAATATGCAGCTTAACGCAGCTTTCGCGCAGATTTTCGAGCGATTCCCAAACATTCAATGGACAGGAAAGCAGGTCATACTTCCGAATAATTTCACGCACTCTATTGGCGAATTGGAAGTGGATTTGGGCGTTTAGAGCCAAGAGCTTCCCACGCGAGATAGCGGCCGCTTTTGGCCTAAAACGCATATTGTCGCGCGGCCTCTTTAAACTGTACAAACTCAATTACAGCCCAATTCGTGGGCCTTCCACGCCTGATGGGTTTGGGAGTGTATAACCTCCAGCGACGAAACTTGCTGGCGATGACGCGGAATCCGAACACAGCCGTTGTTCATATGTTTCGCCATAACAACCCCACCGATAAGGCAGCTCATGTAGGCTACGCACGAGCCTCTGCTCCAACGACCTTGTGACGATAGTAGCTTTGAGGCTGTAATCGTCTTTGGACGAGCACTACCCGCATCGAACATGGCCGCAACACAGCCGCGATAAACAAGTCCGGCAATTCACGATCAAAACTACAAATGCCGTATTATCTGACATAAAAAAAGCCCGGCTCAATGAGCCGGGCTTCATATTCTTTATCTTATAGAGCTTAGTTGCTCATCATCGCTGTTCCGACTTCGGACAGTGTGATCAGAACTTCTGTACGACGGTTCAGCTGTTCGCGAACGCCGTCACCAGTCTGAACGAATGGCTCTGTTTCGCCTTTGCCTTCAGAGAAGACCATACCGGAGCTGACGCCCTGACGGATAAGCTCTTCTTGTGCATCAGATGCACGGCGCTGGGACAGACCCATATTGTAGGCTGCTGCACCGGATGTATCCGTGTGACCAACAACGCGGACGCTGCTGATTGAGCAGTACTGACCAACGTCAAGGATACGGTTAATTGTGTTCCGTGTTTCAGCTGACTGACCTTTGTCAAATTCGTAGTAGATCAATTCTTGACGGAACTGCTCTTCACAACGGTTGATTACTGGGCAAGCTGCCAAATCAGTCACGGATGTGACGCCGTCTGCACATGTGTAATAAGTGACTTGAGCTGGACACAGGTCGAGATTTTCAACGCTTGTCACGCCGTCCCAACATGTGAACATTTCAACGGGGCAAAGCGCCAAGTCTGTGACTTCAGTTGAACCATCCCAACATGTGTATGTGCGGATGACAGGTGTTGGCGTAACAACAACCGGAGCCGGAGTTGATTTACCAAAGCGGTAACGGAAACCCGTCATCAGAACGTGCGCTGAGGCATCTTCGATTGTTGAGCTCAGACCTGCATTGACAGGCGTGCCGTTCGTCGCTGTTTGAGACGTGAATGTACCGTCGAGAGTGAAGTCACCCATGTCGATATAACGGTAGTTTGTATCCCACGTCAGGTTGTCCGTGATATTGTAACCCAAACCAGCGATCAAGTTCCATGCGAAGTTTGTTTCTTCGTCATTGATTGAGCAAGCGCGCGCTGTGTTGGCAACAACAGCAGGTGTGACACAAGCTGGGTTCGCGACCAGAACAGTTCCAGTATCGTTTAGGAAGTCTGACGCCGCCATAGAGACTTCGCCTTTTGTAAGACCAAGACCAGCACCGACATATGGCTCCCAACGACCGAAGTCTGAGAAATCATAGAGAACGTTCAACATCAATGAGTTTGCAAAAATGTTGGCTTTTGAGTTTGGCTGACCGCCAACTGAACCCAGATCATTGTAGATAGAAGAGCCATCTAGTTCGATGCGCCAATTTTCGCCCAAATCGTAACCGATGCCTAAGCCAAGAGCCAAATTGCCTTGACCGGCAACGTCGCCTTGGATGCTGCTTGTTGATCCTGGACCTGCAACAACGTCAGAGCCGTTGACAACACCGTAACCAGCTTGACCTTTAATGTAGACGCCACTGTCTTGTGCAGATGCGAGTGTCGGCGCAGCCATCAGCGCTGTTGCTGCTGCCGCGATTAGAAGCCGATGCTTCATGATATTCCTCCGTAAATGGTCATAACCATTAGATGTGATTCAGGTTTGCGCGCTCTTCATAGAACGAGTCCTAAACAGGTGGTATATGAAATGGTTCCAAATTACCAACGAGACTTTCGCATTTAGATCAATTTTTACGACGAATCCGCTGCAAATGTTGCAAAACTGCACCACTTTATGAAGAAACTGCATTAAATTCGCGAAATTAAAAGTTGTGGTACGCCCACACGGACTCGAACCGTGGACATCCTCATTAAAAGTGAGGCGCTCTACCAACTGAGCTATGGGCGCTCGCCACAAAGGCAAAATGCAAGGGCATAGCCACCTGCGAAAGCGGGCGCTAACTAGGCGGGGGTTGGCGTAAGGTCAACCCGTTTCGCAGCGGAGTTAGCAGACAAATTCATTAGCCTGCCTTAGCGCCACCCCGCGCGGAAGTTTGCAACGAATTGATCATATGTACCTGCACTGATTTCAGCGCGAATTCGGCGCATTAAGTCCTCAAAATACGCGATATTGTGCCAAGATAGAATCATCTGCCCCAACATCTCGCTGGATCGAATAAGGTGGCGAACATAGGCTTTGGAATAATTTTGCGACGCAGGGCAATTGATCGAACTATCGAGCGGCGCATCAACATCGGCAAATTCGGCTTTTTTAATGTTGTACGGGCCCTGATCCGTCCAAACTTGGCCATGACGGCCGGACCGAGTGGGAATCACGCAATCGAACATATCGACACCGCGGTAGACCGCCTCAACCAAATCAATCGGCTTTCCAACGCCCATCAAATAGCGCGGGCGATCGGTTGGGAGGTGCGGTGTCGTGAAATCGAGAACATTGCACATCGTTTCATGCCCCTCCCCAACCGCCAAACCGCCAATAGCATAGCCGCCATACCCGCCTGTGTCGCCTCCGGCCTCAATTGACCGCCTCGCTGATTCGGCCCGTAAGTCTTCGTAAATTGACCCCTGAACGATCGCGAATAGAGTTTGATCGGCGCGATCACCGAATGCCGTCAGAGATCGCTCACCCCATCGTAGTGAGAGTTCCATTGAGGCCCGCGCTTGATCCGGCGTAGCTGGAAACGGCGTGCACTCATCGAACTGCATGCAAATATCTGCGCCGAGAAGTTCCGCTTGGATTTCCATTGACCGTTCTGGGCTGAGCAAATGTTTGCTACCATCAATGTGAGAGCGGAATTCAACGCCCTCTTCGCTCATCGTGCGCAAATTCGACAGTGACCAGACTTGGAAGCCACCTGAGTCGGTCAGCATTGGCCCATCCCAGCCGCAGAATTTGTGTAGGCCACCCAACTTAGCAATCCGCTCTGCCCCGGGGCGAAGCATCAAATGATAGGTGTTTCCCAGAATAATATCCGCGCCCGTTTGGCGGACATCATCCATAAAAACGCCTTTAACTGTGGCTGCCGTTCCGACAGGCATAAAGGCTGGCGTTTGAATGTCGCCGCGAGTCGTGCGCAGCGTTCCCGTTCGGGCGCGGCCATCAACGGCATGAATATCGTAAGGAAAAATCGTCATTATCGCCGCCAGATTAACGAGCTGTCGCCATAAGAATAGAAACGGTAGCCCGTTTTAATGGCATGTTCGTAGGCCGCCTGCATGGTCTCTAACCCCGCTAATGAGCTAACCAGCATAAAGAGGGTTGAACGCGGCAGGTGAAAATTGGTCATCAAGCCATCAATCACTTTAAACGTATAGCCAGGCGTAATGAAAATATCGGTATCGCCAGCAGAAGCTACGCCGCCGGAGGCCTCCAGCGCTCGCAGAGCCGTCGTTCCAACGGCAACGACGCGGCGCCCTTCGGCTTTGGCTTTAGCGATTTTCGCCGTCGTCTCGTCACCAATGTCATACCACTCGCTATGCATGTCATGATCTTCGGTCCGGTCAGCTTTGACCGGCAGAAACGTCCCAGCTCCGACATGCAACGTCAGTTTCGTCGTCTCCACGCCGCGCGCGGCCAGTCGATCAAACAGTGCATCGGTGAAATGAAGGCCCGCCGTTGGGGCGGCAACACTACCTGGATCATTCGCATAGACCGTCTGGTAGTCCGTCTCATCTTGCACGTCCGCATCGCGCTTCTTTGCAATATAGGGCGGCAAGGGCGTTCGCCCGTGTTTTGAGACCGCATCATCAAGAGCCTCGCCCGCACGATCAAATTGGAGTTCAACGTCGCCGCCTTTACGGATCATCATCACCGCAGCCTTAAAACGATCAGAGAAAATTACGGTGTCACCCTCGCGCAAGCGTTTGGCGGGGCGAATAAAAGCGCGCCAGCGGTCAGGCGCGGTGCGCTTATGCAGATTAATCGTGAGCGACACATCACCGCCGCCGCCCTGTGCGCGGGCTGGGCGGGTGGCCGACAAGGCCGCGGGAATGACTTTTGTGTCATTGAGAACCAGCAAGTCACCGGGCTGCAGCAAGCTCGGTAAATCGCCGACAAGATGATCAGCCAGTTGTTCGCCCACGTATAAAAGCCGCGCATTCTCGCGCGGCTCAATGGGCCGGAGCGCGATAGACGCCTCCGGCAAGTCGAAATCAAAATCAGAAACGTCCATGACGGACGATCAAAATCCGTTAAGCGACAGTCGCTTTGACGATTTTGCCCGGGTAACGCGGCGGCTCACCTTTTGGCAGCGCGTCAACTATATCCATGCCGTCTTCGACTTCGCCCCAGACCGTGTACTGACCGTCCAAGAATTGCGCGTCGTCAAGGCAGATAAAGAACTGGCTCGACGCGCTATTCGGGTTGCTGCTGCGCGCCATAGAGCAGACGCCGCGCAAGTGCGGGTGTTTGCTAAATTCAGCTGGGATCTGCTTTTTCGCGCCGCCCATGCCAGTGCCGTCCGGGCAACCGCCTTGCGCCATAAAGCCGTCGATCACGCGATGGAATGTCAGGCCATCATAAAAACCGTCTTTAGCAAGTTTTGTGATTTGGGCGACATGTTTAGGGGCTAAGTCAGAGCGAAGTAGAATGGTGATATCACCCGTTTCGCCGGACTGTGTATCCACAGTGAGAATAAGTTTTTCGGACATGATGTTCCTTGAAGTCTTTAGGTTTGAAGGTGTTTTGTTGTTTTAGCGCGTGCGTGACGGAATCTGCACGTCGCAAACATCGTCATAGCTTTGGGTCGCAATCCAATTTGTGAACGCATCGGACGTGGTATCGAGGACTTGAACTGTCGGGCGGTCGCCTTCGGGTAGATCAGCCGCAATCCGAACCGTGTTCATTTGATCCGGCACGAAACCATCTTCGCCGACAACGCCGACTTTAAAGGATGTTAGGTAGTCGTGACCCATCACGGTCGCGCCCCAAACGGAATATTGCGCATCCAAATGCTCGGCTTTGTCGCGCATCAGGAAGAACTGACTGTTTGCAGTGTTTGGGTCGGACGTACGCGCCATTGAGGTCACACCTTTACAATGCAGGCCAAACGCGGCGACTTTACCATCGCGGGTCAGGATCGCTTGACTAATCGGTTGGGAGGCAACGGGCAGGCCTTTGTAAAAACCTGTCGCAATTTGTTGCTGTTCATTACCGCGCGCAGAGACCAAAGTCATGCCCATATCTTCGCCGCGCCGAAACGTGAATTCGGCGGGAATGTCAGGGCGGTCACTATCGCCAGTGCCATCGCCATTCGCGCCGTCACCCGTTTGGTTCATAAAGCCCTCAATAACGCGGTGAAACAACACTCCGTCGTAAAACCCGTCCCGCGCCAGAGCCTTGACTTGCGCCACGTGGTTCGGCGCAATTTCAGGCAAAAGTTCAACGCCGATGACGCCGTAAGCTGTATCGATCAACATCAGGTTTTCCGCATCAACTGTACGCCATGCTGTGTCAGGGAACGACATATCAGACGAAACCGTCCCATCTGCATAGCTTTGCGGAGCTTCCGCAGAACATGCGGGGCTGGCAATCATCAACGCAGAAAAAGCTGCGACGCGAAGCATTGCCTTCATAGAAAAAGAAGTCGTCATGTATATTTATCCTTCAGTCGCTTCGCGACCTCCGGGGTCACGAATTGATCGATATTACCACCCAACCGCGCAATCTCTTTTACAAGACGCGACGCAATAGTTTGAAATTGCGGGTCTGCCATAAGGAAGACCGTTTCAATGTCCGGGTTCAAACGGTCGTTCATTCCCGCCATCTGAAATTCATATTCAAAGTCGGACACAGCCCGCAGGCCGCGAACTATCATGGAGGCCCCGCATTGTTCAACAAAGTGTATCAGCAAGCTATCAAAGGGTTTGACTTCGACTTCGATTCGCTCGCGAAACGGAGCCACAACATTTTCAACCATCTCGACTCGTTCTTCCAAACTGAAGACCGGATTTTTACTGGTGTTGATCGCGACACCAATGATCAGCTTGTCACAGAGGCGCGACGCACGTTTCATAATGTCCAAATGACCCAAGGTCATTGGGTCAAACGTTCCCGGATAAAGCGCGATACGATGCTGAGTTTTTGCGTCCATAACGCACCGCTTACTAAAGCAACGCCGCGGCGACTAGGGGAATCACGCCCCTATCCGTTTAAGTCTTAATCCTGAGAGTAAACGTGATCCCGTGCGAGTTTAAGTTCTTCCGCCATTCGGTCCCGGATCGCTTGATCGGACAGATCAATCCCCGCGGCTGTCAAATCACCGCGCAATTTCCGGTACACATCATCATCGCCAGCCTCTTCCATATCCGCCACGATAACTTCGAGCGCATAGCTGTCTGCATCTGCGCCCTGCTTGCCCATCAAACCTGCCGCCCAATGACCCAGCGCCTTATTCCGGCGGGCTTCGGACTTAAATTCCTTGGCCGCATCCATCACGAAACGGGTTTCAGACGCATTTTTACGGTCATCAAAGCTAGACATAGAGTATTCCTTTAACAGGGACGGCAGACGTAACCGTCTGCGCAATTTTTATTTGAATGGGCCAATACAAATCTGGGCCCTCGGCTGCAAGATACAAGTTCGACAGGTGTTTGCATCCCGACTTATCCCTGCACCTTATGATTTATTCCTGAGTCCAGTGCCCTGACGCCGTTGCCGCGCCGCGCGCGCTCGGCTAAGGGGCGGCTTCACTGCATGGGAGCTGAGCGTCCGATGAGCCGCCGCAAGCAGATTTACGAAGGCAAAGCCAAGATCCTCTATGAAGGACCGGAGCCGAACACGCTCGTCCAATATTTCAAGGATGATGCGACAGCCTTTAATGCCCAAAAGAAAGCCACGCTTGACGGAAAAGGTGTGCTGAACAACCGTATTTCCGAATATATCATGCTTCGCTTGATGGAGATCGGCATTCCGACTCACTTCATCCGCCGTCTCAATATGCGCGAGCAACTGATCAAAAAGGTTGAAATTGTTCCGCTCGAAGTGATTTGCCGGAACGTCGCCGCCGGAACCATGTCCAAACGACTCGGTATTGAAGAAGGTGAGAAACTCCCCCGCTCTATCGTTGAGTTCTGTCTAAAGCGTGATGATCTGGGCGATCCACTCGTCGCAGAAGAACATGTCCATGCGTTTGGCTGGGCCACACAAGGCGAGATGGACGAAATTATCGCCATGACCCTGCGGATCAATGATTACCTTCAAGGGATGTTTGCTGGCATCGGCATCCGCCTTGTGGACTTCAAACTTGAGTTTGGCCGCCTACCCCATCCCGATGGCCTTGGCGGTCATATGATCGTTCTGGCAGACGAAATCAGCCCGGACAGCTGCCGTCTGTGGGACATGGAAACCAATAAGAAGCTCGACAAGGACCGGTTCCGCCGTGACCTTGGCGATGTGACCGAAGCCTATACCGAGGTTGCCACCCGCCTCGGTATTCTTAAGCCCAATCCTTCGACGGCCAATATTTCCGTCATTTCCTCTAACGACTAGGCCAAGCCCATGATTGCCCGCGTTTATGTCGGTCTTAAACCCGGCGTGCTTGATCCTCAGGGACGCACGATTGCCAGCTCGCTCAATGATCTGGGCTTCGACGAAGTCCAAGACGCGACACAAGGCAAAGTCATCGAGCTCAAACTCGCAGACGGTGACCGCGATACAGTCGAAGCGCGTGTCAAAGAGATGTGTGAGAAGCTGCTCGCCAACACGGTGATCGAGAGCTACCGCATCGAGTTGGACGAGACGGAAGCGTAGGACATGCAAACCGCCGTCATCGTCTTCCCCGCTTCCAACTGCGACCGCGATGCCGCTGTCGCATTAGAAGCCCACACGGGCAAAGCCCCGCACATGATCTGGCATAAAGACACATCCATTCCGGATGATGTTCGCCTTGTCATCGTTCCGGGCGGCTTTTCCTACGGCGACTATTTGCGCTCAGGCGCAATTGCTTCCCAGTCCCCTGTCATCAAAGACTTAAAACAGAAAGCCGAGGCGGGACTAACCGTTTTGGGTATTTGCAACGGGTTTCAAGTTTTGACCGAAGCGGGAATGCTGCCCGGTGCGCTCATGCGGAACGCGGGTCAGAAATTTGTCTGTAAAGTCAGCCGCCTTCGCCTCGCCAATGCGCAAACACGCTTTACGAAGCTTTATGACGCCAAAGATGACATCGATATTCCCGTCGCGCACCATGACGGCAATTACTTCGCCGATGATGACACGCTGCGGCGCCTCGAAGGCAATGGCCAAGTCGTTTTCCGCTATGTCGACAACCCAAATGGCTCGCGCAATGACATTGCCGGCATCGTCAATCAGGCCGGAAACGTCCTCGGTATGATGCCTCACCCCGAACGCGCCGTTGACGCGCTCCACGGCGGAACAGACGGCAATAACCTCTTTAAATCCATTCTTGGATCAATGTGATGGCTGACACACTTAAGTCTGACGACATCACCCCCGACGTCGTTGCTGAGCACGGGATTAGTCCCGATGAATATAAAATCATTCTCGACCGTTTGGGGCGCGCGCCGAACCTGACGGAACTGGGAATTTTCTCCGTGATGTGGTCAGAGCATTGCTCTTATAAATCCTCACGTCGACATCTCGGCAAATTCCTGACAAGCAGCAAGCGCGTCATTCAAGGTCCCGGCGAAAATGCGGGCGTGATCGACATTGATGATGGTGACGCAATCATCTTCAAGATGGAAAGCCACAATCACCCGTCCTATATCGAGCCGTATCAAGGCGCGGCGACGGGCGTTGGCGGCATTATGCGCGACGTGTTCACCATGGGCGCGCGGCCGATTGCATTGCTCAATGCGCTTCGCTTCGGTGAACCGGATCACCCCAAGACGAAGAGCCTTGTTGACGGCGTGATCGCGGGCATTGGCGGATATGGAAATTGCGTCGGCGTTCCCACTGTGGGCGGCGAGACGAATTTTCATGCAGGTTATAATGGCAATATCCTCGTCAACGCCATGTGCGTCGGCTTGGCCCGCGCTGATAATGTGTTTTATTCTGCGGCCAAGGGCGTCGGCAATCCAATCTTCTATGTTGGTTCTAAAACAGGCCGCGACGGCATCCACGGCGCAACAATGGCGTCTGCTGAATTTGATGATGATAGCGAAGAAAAACGCCCCACCGTTCAGGTTGGTGACCCGTTCACAGAAAAACTGCTGATCGAAGCCTGTTTGGAATTGATGGCGACGGACGCCATTATCGCCATTCAAGATATGGGCGCGGCTGGCCTCACTTCATCCTCAATAGAGATGGCGGATAAAGGCGGCGTCGGCGTTGAGCTTGACCTTGATAAAGTGCCGCAACGCGAAGTCGGCATGACAGCTTACGAAATGATGCTGTCCGAAAGCCAAGAACGGATGCTCATGGTCATTCAACCCGGCAAAGAACCCCTCGCGTTTAAGGTGTTCGAGAAATGGGGTCTGGACGTTGCCGAAATCGGCACAACGACAGAGACAGGCCGCCTTGTGCTTAATCATGGCGGCACAACCGTTTGCGATATTCCAATCGCGCCGCTGGCCGATGATGCGCCGAATTATGATCGCCCGCATACGCCAACGGAGCCTCGTGCCGTCATTCAACCAAGCGACATTGTTGAAACTGAAGACTATAATGATGCGCTACTTCGCGTCATGACGGATCCCGATATGACGTCCAAACGTTGGATTTGGGAGCAATATGATCGTCATGTGATGGCGGACACAATGGATAGCAGCCAGTCCGGCGGCGACGCCGCGATCATACGCATCCACGGCACCAACAAAGCCATCGCCGTGACGACGGATTGCACGCCGCGCTATTGTTATGCCGATCCCTATGAAGGCGGAAAACAGGCCGTCGCGGAAAGCTGGCGCAATCTGACTGCCGTTGGCGCAGATCCGGTCGCGATCACTGATTGCCTTAACTTCGGGAATCCGGAACGCCCCGAAATTATGGGGCAATTTGTCGGCTGTATTGACGGCATGAACGAAGCTTGCCGCGCCTTCGACTATCCGGTCGTGTCTGGCAATGTGTCGCTCTATAATGAGACGAACGGCGTCGCTATTCCGCCAACACCTGCCGTTGGCGGTGTGGGTCTTATTCCCGATCTATCACTGATCAAAACCCTCAAAGGGGCCAAGGACGGCGACACGTTGATCCTGATTGGCGATACAGAAGGTTGGCTGGGAAGTTCCATCTACCTACGCGCGTTGATGCAACGCGAAGACGGCGCGCCGCCGCCTGTCGATCTGGCGGCCGAGAAACGTAATGGCGACTATGTGCGAAAATTGATCCGCAACCGCCGTGTCAGCGCGGTTCACGATCTATCAGACGGCGGCCTCGCGGCGGCGGCCTGCGAAATGGCGTTTACATCAGTGATGGGCGCAACGCTGACGAACCCAACTGATTTGCCGGCTCACGCATGGTATTTCGGCGAAGATCAGGGTCGTTACCTCATCGCCACTGACAAGAATTCCATCAATCCAATCCTCACCACAGCCGACGGCCTTGGCGTCAAAGCCCAAATCGTCGGCACAGTCGGCGGCGACCGCATCGCGGCGCAGGACGGTTTCGATGTCAGCTTAAACGGCCTTCGTGAACGCTGGGAAAGCTGGATGCCAACGCTGATGAGCGGCGCGACGGAGACCGTCTAATGGCGATGGAACAAGATGCGATTGTGTCGCTGCTTAAAGCTGATTTTCCCGACGCCGAGATCGAAATGATCGATCTGGCGGGTGACAATAATCACTGGAAAGCCATCATTGTGAGCGAACAATTCCGTGGCAAAAGCCGCGTCGCGCAGCATCAGCTTGTCTATAAAGCGCTGCAAGGCAAGATGGACGGTGCGAACGGCGAACTTCACGCGCTCGCGCTAGAAACCCGCGCGCCTTAACACCCTCACCCGTTGAACTCTGCCTCCCGTCTTCTTAGCTATGGCGCGATACAGTAGGAGAATTTCATGTCCGATAATCCAGCCCACGCACAAATCGCCAAAACAGTCGGAGAAAACGACGTTGTCCTTTTCATGAAAGGCACGCCGACATTTCCGCAATGCGGTTTCTCATCGACCGTTGTCCAAGTCTTTGACTATCTCGGCGTCGATTATGCGTCCGTCAATGTGCTTGAGGACCCCGCCATTCGCCAAGGCATCAAAGAGGTCAATAATTGGCCAACGATCCCACAGGTTTTCGTCAAAGGCGAATTCATTGGCGGCTGCGATATCGTGCGCGAAATGTTCGAAAGCGGCGAGATGCGGACGATGCTCGCCGACAAAGGCATTGAAATGGCGGCGGCTTAGACCGCCACGTGAGCTTGCAGAGCAATTCGTAGCGTTTGATTCAGGGTTGTTGAGTATGGTTCACTCTAACTTTGGAGTGCGACCATCCCCTCTTTCACACGCATAAGCTACTCAAAGAAGTCATCGCAATATCAGAGCGAGACTGAGTCTGCGGCGCGTCCAAAAATGGGCTTGAAGCGTACTTTAGGGTCTGCACTCTCGATCATCCTTGGGGCAGCCCTCTGTTATGCGGGACTCCATTACATCCCAACGTTACTGCGGCCGACCCAAGTTGTTGATGCAGTCATTTCCCCCTCTGGCAAAAGCGCACTTGATCGGGATCGCAACCGCCTTCAGCGCTTTGGCATATATGCGCAGTCTTTCTTGCTTCGCCGGACCTACCTTCGCGCCGGGCAAGGGCTCACCGTCCATTACACACTCCCAGCCGGAGCGACTCTAGACCTCAACATCAAGCAATGCCGCCGATCATTCGTCATCGAAGTTTTTCACTGCACCCTTGTTTCGCAACAGAGTGTACGGATTGAGAATAAAACGAATGGGCGAAGAACGTTGAAGTTCGCGGAGCCCGGTTTCTATCATTTTGATGAAACAGTGACCTTAGCCCGCCCGAATGAGGCGTATAAACTCGTTTGGGTTCGGAGTTAGAATAGAAAAAGCCCGCTTCGGTGAAGCGGGCTTTTGTCTGTCTTCGAATGTCGCGCGGGTTTAGCGCGAGTAGAATTCGATCACGAGGTTGGGTTCCATTTGAACCGCGTATGGCACTTCGTCGAAGCTTGGGACGCGGGTGAATGTGGCCTTCATGCCTTTAACATCAAGATCAATATATTCAGGAATATCGCGCTCTGCACTGTCGATGGCTTCCAATACCAACGCCATTGTCTTTGACTTTTCACGAACTTCAACAACGTCGCCGGCTTTAACGCGGTACGACGGGATGTTGACTTTTTTACCGTTCACAAGAACGTGGCCGTGGTTGACGAACTGACGTGATGCGAAAACAGTCGGGACAAACTTTGCGCGGTAAACAACAGCGTCAAGACGCTGCTCAAGCAAACCGATCAGGTTTTCGGACGTATCGCCCTTCATCCGTGTCGCTTCATCATAGGTGCGGCGGAACTGTTTCTCTTGGATGTTGCCGTAATAGCCCTTGAGCTTTTGCTTGGCGCGGAGCTGCGTACCGAAATCGGACATTTTACCGCGGCGACCCGCACCGTGTTGACCGGGAGGGGTCGGGCGCTTGTTTACTGGAGACTTCGGACGGCCCCAGATGTTTTCGCCCATGCGGCGGTCAATTTTATATTTGGCTGAGTGACGCTTAGACATAATGCCGCGTCCTTTCTACTGTTTCGCGGGCCGGCTCCTAAAACAATGGAGCGATTACAACGGCGGCAACGCAAATATCCCGTAAATGAGAGCGGCGACATACTGCACCACAATGTGAAGTCAACCGACCATCACAGAGCAAGACAATCGAACCCTAGCGTGTATGGCGAAGCGATGAGCCGCCCACAAGAAACCGATTCCCGTGCTGGACTGATCTCCGGTCTGTCCGCCTATTTTATGTGGGGCTTATTCCCCTTCTATTTCGTCGCAACGAAAGCCGTACCTGCGCCGGAAATTCTCGCGCATCGTATCCTCTGGTCCCTCCCCTTTGGCTTGCTGATTTTGATCTTTCGGAAACAGATCGGCGATACGATCAACGTGATCAGCAAACCGCGAACGCTCGCACTCCTCGCACTAGCGTCCATTAGCCTCGCCGCGAATTGGGGCGTCTATATTTATGCGATCCAAATTGAACAGATATTTCAAGGAAGCCTCGGCTATTACATCAACCCATTGATCTACGTGCTCGTCGCCGTCTTATTCTTCGGAGAAAAACTGACAAAACTTCAAGGATTCGCGATTTTGTTAGCCTGTTTGGGCGTGCTGTCGCTGACGATTTACGGCGGGCAGTTCCCCGTCATTTCGCTCTTCCTCGCGGTTAGCTTCACAATCTATGGCGTGCTGCGCAAACTCATCGATATTGGGGCCATGCCCGGCTTGTTTATCGAAGTGTTGGTGCTCGTTTTACCGGCGGCCGCCTATCTCGCATGGACCGCGCAATCGGGCGTAATCGTGTTTGGGACGGATGCGACCTTAAGCTGGCTTATGGTCGCTGCAGGACCGATCACAGTACTTCCGCTACTGGCTTTCGCCTTTGCGGCGCGGCGTATCCGGCTTTCAACGCTCGGCATTTTGCAATTCGTCGGCCCCACAATGCAGTTTCTGTGCGGCATTTACTTTGGCGAAGCGTTCACAATGGCCCACGCTATTTGTTTTAGCTTAATTTGGCTCGGCGTCGCGGTGTTCGCCTTTGATGGGTGGCGTTCTAGCCGGCCATCATACGCATTAAGAACAGGCCCAGCGCAAACACAACAAAATGAATAAGCGTCTGCTGTACGATGAGGAAAGCCCCATCGAGCATCATATTACGATCCGGCGCTTGCGGTTGATTACGCAGTTGTAGCCGCCGTTTCGGAAACAACAGGAGCGTTGACACAATCGCCGCAACAAAAACAAGGCCGAACGGATAACCCAGATAGCCGAGTATGAAACTGGCGATCAGGGGGAGATAGGGAAGAAATTTCATGTCTCGGTCTGTTTCTTTTCAATGTCGCGTTTACGGTCAATATGGTGGCCGCGACCTTTAGATAGCGCTTTTACGATACCTCGGAAGGTTCGGACTTCCTGTTTCGTCATTTGTGCCCGCGTCAAAGGCGCGCGAATATTGTGGCGCATAAGCTCTTTTTTCGCAGCTGGATAGAAGAAGCCTGCAGCCTCAAGCTCTGTTTCCAAATGATCGAATAAACGAACAAGGTCCTCGCGCGGCGCGACCTCGGATAAGGCATCATCAAACGTGTCCGGCACGCCCTCACCCGCCGCATAGAGGAAGGCGAATACATTCACGGCCTGAGCAAGATTAAGCGATTGGAACGCTGGATTAACCGGATAAGTCAGGATTGCGTCTGACAACGCAACATCTGAATTGGACAGACCCGCGTTTTCCGGCCCGAAGAGAATACCTGTGCGCGTGCCTTCGCTCTCCATCGCTCGGATTTTCGAGCCGACGCCGTCAACGCCAATCACTGGCAACTCAATATCGCGGCGGCGCGCGGTTGCTGACATCACATAATGTAAATCGGCAATCGCCTCTTCTGTCGTCTCGAACAGTTTGGCGCTTTCCAATACGGACAATGCACCCGCCGCCAGCGTCACAGCCGCCGGATTAGGCCAACCGTCACGCGGCACAACAAGACGCAAATCTGTCAGGCCGAAATTCAACATCGACCGTGCTGCCGAGCCTATATTCTCGCCCAATTGCGGATTGACGAGAATTACCGCCGGAATCGACACGGCGGATTTTTCGACGGCACGCCCCAATTGGTCGTGAATTTCTTTGCCGGGCTTGTTCGCGCCCATGTGATCACCTCGGATAGGACTTTAACTTACAGCCTGCTTTGCTATAGGCGGGCCAGAAATTCCAAGACTTTTCAGACTTTGCACAGAGGATCACATGGCAAAAATTAAGGTGAACAACCCCGTCGTCAACATGAATGGCGACGAGATGACCCGTATCATTTGGGACATGATCATTGAACGTTTGATCGAACCCTATCTCGACATCGACTTGCTCGACTATGATCTGTCGATCCAAGCTCGCGATGCGACAGATGACCAAATCACGGTTGATGCCGCGAACGCGATCAAGAAACATAATGTCGGCATCAAATGCGCGACCATCACACCGGATGAACAGCGCGTCGAAGAATTCGACCTCAAAGAAATGTGGCGCTCACCCAACGGCACAATCCGTAACATTCTCGGCGGCGTTGTGTTCCGCGAGCCCATCATCTGCTCTAACATTCCGCGCCTAGTCCCGGGTTGGACAAAACCGATCGTCATCGGTCGTCACGCATTTGGTGATCAGTATAAAGCCACGGATATGGTCGTTCCTGGCCCCGGCACAGCCACGATGAAATTCGAAGGTGAAGACGGGCAAGTTATCGAACATAAAATCTTCGATTTCCCTGGCGGCGGCGTGCTGATGGGCATGTATAATCTTGATAAATCCATCGAAGATTTTGCTCGCGCTTGCTTCAATTACGGCGTGCAGCGCCGTTGGCCTGTTTACATGTCCACGAAAAATACGATCCTGAAAAAATATGACGGTCGTTTCAAAGATATCTTCCAAGACGTCTATGACAATGAATTCAAATCCCAGTTCGAAGAATTTGGCGGCGAATATCAGCACCGTCTGATCGACGATATGGTCGCGGCGGCCATGAAATGGTCCGGCGGATATATCTGGGCCTGTAAGAACTATGATGGCGATGTGCAGTCGGACACGGTTGCTCAGGGCTTCGGCTCTCTTGGCCTAATGACATCCTTCCTGCTCACTCCGGACGGCAAGACAATGGAAGCCGAAGCCGCACACGGCACGGTGACCCGACACTATCGCAACCACCAGAAGGGTGAAGCAACGTCGACAAACTCAACCGCGTCTATTTTCGCTTGGACGCGCGGTCTCGCGCATCGCGGCAAATTGGATGACAATGAAGCGCTCGTGAAATTTGCTAACAACCTCGAAAAAACTGTTATTGAAACAGTTGAGGCAGGTCAGATGACGAAAGACCTCGCGCTCCTCGTCGGTGACAAGCAAGGCTGGCTCACAACAACGGGTTACATCGAAGCGATTGATGAGAATTTCCAGAAAAAGACGGCCTAAGCCTCTTTCTTTTCGATCTGAATTGACCCGCCCCGGATATCTCTCTGGGGCGGGTTTTTTTGTGCTATGCTATTTTCATGAACCGTGACTTTATCAATGTGATCTGCGCCGAACTTCCGGGCGCGGAACTATCCGACCCGTGGAGTGAAAGTGACGGAGCTTCGCGAGAAGACGGGCAACGCCATGACGCGTGGAAAGTCGGCGATAAAATGTTCGCGTCTATTGGCGTTAAGACACAGGGGGTTTCCGTCAAAACACAGAGTATCGAAACGGCCCAAATGTTAATTAATGTCGGTGTCGGAAAAAAGGCGCCATACTTCCACCGCTCTTGGGTTCTGTTACCATTTGAGACGGATGAGGAGGAGTTGCGGTATCGCCTGACGCAGAGTTATGAAATCATTCGCAGTAAGCTCACGAAGAAATTGCAAGCTTCGTTGCCGGAGTATCCTTCGTGAACGGAATTCGCCTCAATCAAGTGACCCTCGGCGCGACCAATATGGCGGCGAGTGTGTCATTTTATCAATCGCTCGGCCTAACGCTTATCGTCGATAGCGCCCCGCGTTATGTACGCTTTGAATTTCCGGACCCATCCACGGGCGGCGAACCTGCGACACTCTCGCTCCACAGCGTAGAGGACGGATGGACCCCTGCGTCTGATTGGCCACTGATATATTTCGAAGTTGATGACCTCGACGCCTTTATTGCGGGATCAGGTGTCAGTCCACTCGCCGCGCCCGAAATGAAATCCTATGATTGGGAAGAGGCCGATATTCTCGACCCAGCTGGCAACCGCATCCGCTTGTTTAAAGCTGGAAAAGCGCGCCGTTTCCCAGATTGGCGTATCTAGTGGAGGCATTCCTCTCCGCATGGGATGCCCTGCCCCTCGGTAATTTTGACGGCATATTTGAAGGCCGACGCTACGGCGTCACACGGACGGAACGCGAAGGCGGACGACAAGCGTGGCTATGGGCGGAAGACCTTGGCGGGACAGACAGGATCAGCGGAAATCTTTATCGATTGAAATCAGGCACGCAGCTTAAGCCCTGTGAAATGCCGGAAGAGAAAGTCATCACTTTTGTGCTTGGCATTGAACCGATCGGCACGGTTGACGCGTAATATACGACCAACACCGTTTTCCAGTGGGATATCTAAATGCGCCTCTCCTCCGCTTTGATCTTTGCAGCTTTGGCCGCCCCCGGCCTTGCACTTGCCAATGATACGAATGACGAAACCAGCTTCCGTGCGGGCGGTGCTCTGCTCTATTCGCCTGAATATGCGGGTTCAGCAGATTACCAACTCCGCGTTTTGCCACTCATTAGTTTTGATGACATAGCGGGGTTTGAGCTGTCCGGCCTATCGCTAGCTTACCCGCTGATCGATATTGGGACCGGCCAAGGGCCAGGCACTTGGTCTTTGAAAGCGGGCCCCCGCGTGGCCTTTGATTTCGGGCGCGACAGCGAAGATAGCCCAACCCTAACGGGCTTCGAAGATATAGGCGCAAGCCTGCTAGCGGGCGGTTTTTTGCGGGCAAACTACGGCCCTGTCGGCCTGAGAGTTGATGCGGGCCAAGATGTGATCAGCGGTCACGACGGCTTTAACGCTGACATTTCACTTGGCACCTATCTGCCCAAAGGCCTGCTCGTCGACAAACTCGCGATCCAGCCCGCGCTAACATTAAGTTGGGCAGATCAGAACTACACGCAATCTATTTATGGCATCACAGCCCAGCAAGCCGCCGCATCTGGGCTCCCCCAATATGATCTTGGCGGCGGTTTCCACCGAGCCTCGGCCAGCCTTTTATCATGGTACGAACTGGATGACCGGTGGCAGATCAACGGGATCGTCTCCTACCGTGAGTACATTGGCGATTATCGCGACAGCCCAATCCTGCAAGCCCCGGACGGAACAACGTCAGATGTGTTCATGTTGCTCGGAATTTCGAGGAAATTTACGCTTTAACGTTAGAAATTTTCACGGAGCCATTGCACGGAGCGCGTAAACGCGTTCCCGGTATAGCGAGAGTTTTGATAACGGCGTCCCGACAAATCTGGCGGACCGGATACGGCCTCTCCTGTTTGTTCAAACGCATGACGAAGTAGTCCTGCGGCCACGGCAAAGTCTGGCCCACTTTGTGTGTCAGACAAACCGAACACGCCATGCGGTGATCCTACACGAACGGATTTATTGAAGACCAATTCTGTTAGCTCCCGCAGGCCCGACATCTGTGCGGCACCGCCCGTCAGCACGATTTGACGGCCTGAATAAATATCCAAACCCGCGTCGATCAGGCGGTTCTGGATCAGTTTCAACGTTTCTTCTGTCCGCGCCCGAATAATCGACGTCAGAAGAGATCGCGGCGCATGTTGCAGCTCATCCATCGCGCCAACAGGTGGACAGGGAATTTGTTCGAATTCATCGCGTGCACCGTGTAGCGCTGAGCCATAGAATAATTTGATGCGCTCAGCCGCTTCGATCGGTGTATTTAGCCCATGAGCAACATCCGCCGTCACATTCCGGCCGCCAACACCTAACGCATCGACATGAACCAATGAGTTCTCACGGAAGACGGCAACCGTTGTCAGACCTGCGCCCATGTCGATGAGGGTCACTCCCAAATCCCGTTCATCCTCCGTCAGCACCGATTGCGCGGCCGCGTAAGGACTGACCGTGACACTCCGCAGGTTCAGGTGACATCGCTCGATACAATGGGCTAGGTTGCGAAGCGGCCCAATTCCAGCCGTTACAAAATGCATATTCACGCCAAGGCGCTGCCCAAACATACCGCGCGGGTCAGGAATACCCGTCTCGCCGTCCACTTCCCAATCTCGCGGGTGAGCGTGCAAGATCGCGTAGTCTGGCTCGGACAACTCGGTCAAAGAGGATCCGATGACCCGTTTCAAATCTCTGTCTGCAATCGCGCCCGATGCAAATTCAGTATGAACGCGAAGATGCCGAGACGATATAGACCGCAAACCAACATTCACGATAACGCCGTGAACGGATACGCCCGCGGCGCGCTCGGCGCGTTCGACGGCTTTTCTTATTCCTAATTCAGCGGCATCCAAATCAACAACAGCGCCCGCTTTAACACCGCGGCTGACCGCCGTACCGCTGCCCAATAAACGAACGCCCAAAGCCGCATCTCGCCGACCGATTAGGCAGACGACTTTACTCGATCCAATGTCGATGACGCAAACTGTGTCAGGGTTGCGAGGGTTCATGCGTCGATGGGTAGTGCAGGGGTGAGAGTCATGCGGTCCGAAAGCCGCAGATCAACAATATCATATGAGGCCGTCGTTTGCGCTTGTAGCGCTGTAAAGCGGCGCAAAGCTGTGCCCATGTCAGTCAACGGCAGGCGCAGGACACTGCCGTCTCGCAAAGTCACGTCCCAGCGCCCTGAGGGAAACCGCGTCAACACGTCAGTCTTCGCCCAAACGCTTGGATAGCGTTTCAATGTCTCGCTAATGTCTTGCGCGTAAACGGCCGCATCGACGCCAATAAAAAGACGTAGATCGGATGGAAGATCGCCTGCTTCCGGATCATAAGGCGCGATGATTTCGCCGTCATGAGCCGTCAAATGCAAGCGTCCGCCTTCCTGATAAAGCGCGTAGGGAGCCGTTTCGACCAGTTGCACAACAATTCGGTTCGGCCACAAGCGTCGCACCACGGCGCGGTCAACCCACGGCAGGCTTTCCGTATTGCTTTGTGCGCGGTCCAGATCGGCCCCAAAGAAATAGTCGCCTTCGTAAATTCCAACGGCAGCGCGAACGTCTGCTTCATTCAGGCGGCCCTCACCTGTCACGTCAATGCGGTCCACGGTGAATCCCATCGCCATCAGCTGATTGCGTTTAAATTCGCCGACATTATCGCGCACCATCGACAAGTGCCCGCCGAGCCACAAGGCAAGGAAAGCGAGCGTGCATAAGATGAACAAGACGGATGCGCTAAAACGCAGCATGGAGGTTCGAGAGAGTGTCGCCGCACGCATGCCCGCATGGACACGCGATTGCACAAGGCGCGATGCGCCGCCCAAGCCCGGTTTTAAGGGGCTAACCCGGGTAATTTTTGTTGGTTTTTTGGCATTCTTGGCCATGATGCATCCTCAACCATCCACCGACATAGCGCCCCAAAGCTCATTCCGTGGCTTTGACATTGTTCAGGCACCAACGAGGTCGGAGTCATTCCCGGCTGAGTATTAACCTCAAGCATTACTAATCCATTTACCACATCCATTTCAGATGGGTTTTCTGTCCAATTCGTATCATTAAGGCGAAAATCGGCGCGCGTAACACCGCTACAGCCCAGCGCGCGGTGAGCGATTTCGGCATTGCGGAGGGCAAGCTCTGTCACACGCTGCGGAAGCGGTACATTGACGATGTGACGGGATCCGCCGGACACATATTTCGCTTCGTAATCATACCAATCGCCTTGCGGGACGATTTCGGTGACGCAGAGCGCTGTCCCGCCAATGACTGAGACCGTCAACTCACGGCCTGGAATAAACGGCTCCACCACAGGCGCGTCGCCTAAACCTTCATCATCACGCATCGTCGCGAGAAGGGACGGCGTTTCTTCGGTCACAATATAGACGGAGGCCGAGCTGCCGGATCCATTAGGTTTCACGACATAAGGCACAGGTAAAATGCCGCCTTTACCAATCTTTGCCCGTGTTTCGACACGACCTTGCGGCACCGTTACCCCGTGCAAGGCGAGAATATCCTTCGCCCAGTCCTTATTCATCGCCAGCTTGGACGCAGCAACGCCGGAATGGGTGTAGGGAAGTTTTAACTGCTCTAAAATACCCTGAACTTCGCCGTCTTCGCCCCAATCACCGTGCAACCCATTAAAAACGACATCGGGCGCAGCGGCTTTCAACGCGGCAACCAATGTGTCGGGATGCGCGTCAATTTCAACGACGGTGTAGCCTTCGCCGCGAAGAGCCTCAGCACAGGCTGCGCCGCTGACGAGACTAACTTCACGCTCTGCAGAAATTCCGCCTTTCAGGACGACGACCTTCATGCGGCCCTGCCAATCCGTCGCACTTCCCAGTCCAACGAGATGCCCTGTGTCTCCATAACTTTGGCACGAACCGCTTCGCCGAGCGTTTCAAGATCGGCCGCTGTGGCGTCATCGGCATTGATCATAAAGTTGCAGTGTTGCTCGCTCATTTGCGCGCCGCCGACACGAAATCCGCGCATTCCAGCCGCATCAATGACTTTCCACGCCGAATGACCGTCAGGGTTTTTGAAGGTGGACCCGCCCGTCTTAGAGCGGATTGGCTGCGAGTTTTCACGTTTTTGCGTGATGTCGTCCATTCGGGCTTGGATCGCATCGGGCGCATCCGTTGTCCCTTCGAAAGTCGCAGAGGTGAAGATCAAATCAGAGGAGACGCCGCTATGGCGATAGCTGTATTTCATATCAGCATTCGACAAGACCAACCGCCGTCCACGGCGATCAATCGCTATGACTTCGGTCAGAACATCACATGTCTCGCCCCCGTAACAGCCCGCATTCATTTGCAGCGCCCCGCCAATCGTGCCGGGAACGCCCGCGTAAAACTCAAGACCCGCTATTCCGGCTTGGCTCGCAGATTTCGCCACCCTTGCATCGAGCGCGGCAGCCCCTGCCGTGACGCGCAAGCCGTCAGTTTCGACCGTGCCAAACGCGGGCCCTAAACGAATGACAATACCTTCAATCCCGCCATCTCGGACCAATGTGTTCGAGGCAACGCCCAGAACCGTCACCGGAATGTCCGGATCAATCGATGATAGGAACAGCGCCAAATCGGCTTCGTCCTTCGGCATGAAAAACACATCCGCCGGACCCCCAACCCGCAGCCAGCTATAAGGCGCAAGCGGCACATCCGCTTTCAACGATCCACGAACCGCTGGCATTTGGTCGATCAAGTTCATACGGTGTCGAGAGCGGCGGCAAGGCCAGCCGCCCAGTGAGTAATATCCCCGGCCCCAAGACAGACAATCAAATCGCCCTCGGCCAAGTCATCTTTTAGATCAGCGGCGAGTGTGGCTTTCGTCGTTAGGGACACTTCACGGTGTCCGTGACTGCGGAGACTTTCGACCAAGGCGGGCGCGGACGCCCCGTCTATTGGCGCTTCGCCTGCCGCGAAGACATCCGCGATACGGACCGTGTCCGCATCATTGAAACAGGTTGAAAACTCATCAAATAAATCGCGCAAGCGAGAGTAGCGATGCGGCTGCATGACCGCGTGAACTTTGCCTTTCGCGACTTGACGAGCGGCTTGTAGCACGGCGGAAATCTCCACCGGGTGATGACCGTAATCATCGATGACCGTCACGCCATTCCAAACCCCAACGCGGGTGAAGCGGCGTTTCACGCCGCCAAACTCTGTTAGCGCTTTCCGAACGTCGGTTTCGCCCATGCCGAGTTCGCGGGCGACGGCAATTGCGGATAGAACATTTTGGGTATTATGCTTTCCCGCCATTGGCAGGAATAGATCACCCCACCGTGTTTCTGTGTCACCGCCCCTGAAGACAACATCAAACCGTGTCCCTGTCGGTTCCAGTTTCAAATCAACCGCGCGAACATCGGCCTGCGGATTAAAGCCATAGGTGATGATCCGGCGATCAGATACGCGGCTGACCAAGGACTGAACTTCTGGATGATCGGTACAGAGAACTGCAAATCCGTAAAACGGTAGGTTCTCAACAAACGTGTCAAAGGCCGCCCGTAATGTGTCGAACTCACCGTAATGCTCCATATGTTCTGGATCAATATTCGTGACAACGGCGACAGTCGGCAGAAGTTTCAGGAAAGACCCATCGGATTCATCCGCCTCAACGACCATCCATTTACCAAGACCCAGTTTCGCATTGGACCCATAGGCATTGATGATCCCGCCATTGATCACGGTCGGATCAAGACCGCCGCCTTCAAGCAGAGCCGCAATCATTGTCGTGGTCGTCGTCTTTCCGTGCGTACCGCCAACCGCTACGGTCCATTTTAAGCGCATGAGTTCAGCAAGCATTTCTGCGCGGCGAACGACCGGAATAGACCTAGCGCGCGCTTCGACGAGTTCCGGATTATCCTGTTTGATTGCGCTACTCATGACGATAGCCCCCGCACCGACAACTTGCTCGGCCTTCTGCCCCATGAATATGGTGGCACCGAGGGACTTAAGCCGTTCTGTGATGGCGCTCTCGCGCATGTCTGACCCTTGCACGGCGTAGCCAAGATTGAGCATAACTTCGGCGATGCCGCTCATGCCAATACCGCCAATGCCGACAAAGTGGATCGGCCCCATATCGAAGGGAACTTTGGTCGCGAGGTTCTTGGGTTGTATATCAGTCACGTTATTTTCCAGCGGCAGAGATGACGAGCGCGGCCAAATCGCGCGCGGCGTCTGGACGGGCGAGCTTAGACGCATTTCGACCCGCGCGGTCAAGCCAGTCTGTGTCATTCAATATCTCCGTCAGCAATCTTGTGAGTTGCTCTACGGTGAAGCCGGATTCAGGCACAATCTTGGCGGCTTCAAGGCGTTGTAGCGCCATTGCGTTGGCCGTTTGGTGATCATCCATCGCAATGGCGAGCGGCACAAGGATGGACGGTTTTCCCATCAAAGCAATTTCCGACACGGACGACGCGCCCGCGCGCGCGATGATGAGGTCAGCTTTGGCAAGATGAACTTCGATATCGGAGAAGAATGTGTCGAGCACCGCATCAACGCCTGCTTCAGCATATCGTATTTTAGCCGTTTCGAGATGAGTTTTCGTCGTCTGTTGTGTGACTGTCATTCGCCTGCGAAGTGTGTCCGATAGTGCGGCAACAGCCTGCGGAACGACGTCAGAAATAATGTTCGCGCCAAGTGATCCACCCACGATGACCAAATTCAAGGCCGTCTTTGATTGAGAGTTCGGACGGGCGTTCAAAATCGCATCCCGCATCGGATTACCAATAAACTGATGGTTCGCGCCGTCTGGTAATTTTGCCAGATCATTAAACCCACTTGCGACGACAGTCGCCTTCTTCGCGAACACGCGATTGACGCGGCCCAAGACGGCATTTTGTTCGTGAATAACCCGAGGAATGTTGAGGCTCTCCGCCGCTCGCAACGCCGGAAAACTCGGATAGCCGCCAAATCCGATCACCACATCCGGTTTCCATTCGCGGATGAAGGTTTTCGCTTGGCGAACGCCTTGCGCGAGCTGCCATGCACCCCGGATCGCTTTGATTGGGTGGCGCGGGGATATTGACGCGGCTTTAACATCAATGATCGGGTCCGCTTTGATCCGCCCCGCATGTTTACGCCCGCGCGCATCCGTGATCATTGCACAGTCCCAGCCGAGACGCGTTAACTCCTCAGACAAAGATTGAGCTGGAAACATATGGCCGCCCGTACCGCCGGCCGCGAGCAAAGCGCGCATCATTAATTCGTCCGATAAGCGCCGGGGCGACGGCGTGTGAAAGCGAGAATAAGCCCTGCCGCAAAGCAAAGCGACAAGAGTGAAGAGCCGCCGTAGGACACGAAGGGCAAGGTCATGCCTTTACTTGGGGCCATGTTCAAATTGACGAACAAATTAATGATCGCCTGCATGCCAATCATTGTCGCCAGACCCGCCGTTGCCAATTGGCAAAATTGATCATTCAATCGCAACGCATTGGAAAAGGCGCGGACAACGAAGGCGGCGATTAAAACGATCAAAAGCGCGCTAATGAGAAAGCCGAATTCTTCGACTGACACGGCAAAGATGAAATCTGTATGCCCATCCGGCAGAGAATATTTCACAGCGCCCTCTCCCGGTCCGCGGCCAAAGAAACCGCCGCCCGCAATCGCTTCCAATGCACGGTCTGTCTGATAAGAGTCTGATCGATCCGGCGACAGAAACGTGGCCACACGCGCGCGGACATGCGGCAACGCCAAATAAGCGCCAAACGCTCCCAACATTGTCACGCCGAGCATCACGATCAACCAACCAAGCGACATTCCCGCAAAGAAGAAAACAGCGGCAAAACAGAGCGTCAGCAGGAAGGACTGCCCAAAATCCGGCTGTGTGATCAGCAGTAAAATCAAGGCTGCGTAAACACCCAAAACAATCAAGACGGCCGGCACATTCGGATCGCGTTTTGCCGCTGAAAACATCCACGCCGCGAAGACGATAAATGCTGGCTTAGCAAATTCAGACGGCTGCAACGAAAACGGTCCAAGCTTAACCCAGCGTACCGCGCCTTTCACCTCATAGCCGATATAGGGCAGAGCTGTCATAACGATGATGGCGCCAATTAGTGCGAGCACGCCAATTCTCCGCGCTCCGGTAGGCTTAAACAATGACACAATCACAGCGCCTGAAAATCCGGCGACGGCAAATACAACGTGTCGGAACAGGAAAAAGAACGGCGACTGAATACCGAGGCGATGAGATGCGGCAGGCGACGCGGCCATAGACAAAACTAAACCTGCGCAGAGCAAGCAGAGCAGCAACATCAAAGTAAGTTGATCAATTGATCGCCACCACTCCGTCAGCAAAAACCGGCGCGATCGTGAGGTCAGCGTATGGGGCATTGTAGCCAAGCTCATGCAGCGGACCCATTCTGCTGAGATGCGTTCTTATTCTGTGTCGCCGCGTTTTTAAACATGTCCATCAATTGATGGACCTCATCACGGAACGCGTCGCCGCGAACTTCAAAATTAGCAAATTGATCAAAGCTGGCGCAAGCAGGCGATAGAAGAACGATAGGCTTATCTAATCCAGACGCGAGCGCATCATGAGCTGCGCACAGCAAAGCCATCTTAAGCTGCCCCGACACTTTGTGATCGACAGAGACAATATCGAGCGTAGCTGCGAAATCTTCCGCCGCTTCACCGATCAAATAGGCTTTGCGAACACGATCTTTTAAGTCCATCAACGGCTCAATTCCGCCGTCTTTGGCCACACCGCCTGCGATCCAGAAAATGTTCTCATAACTGCCCAGCGCTTGGCGGACGGCTTCTGCGTTAGTGGCTTTGCTATCATTCACGAAACGGACAGTCCCGATGGAGCCAATGGTTTCCATCCGGTGCTCAAGCCCCGGGAATGTCAAAATGGCTTCGCCAATAAACCGTGCTTCGATACCCAGGCTGGACACGGCAGAATAAGCGGCGGCTGCGTTTTGCGCATTATGGACGCCTTCGAGCGCTTTAGCTTTCGTCAAATCGCAAACCACGCGGCCATTGCGGCCCGTTCGGTCGACCAGTTGCCCGCCGAGCGCACAGACACCGTGGCCGAGGGCACGCTGCGCGGAAATTGGGACGATCCGGCGACCATTGCGGGCCTTCAATTCCGTCGTCAGTGATCTTCCGTAGGCGTCATCGACGCCGATGACGACGGTATCATCAGACGTTTGGTTGTTGAAAATGTTCTGTTTCGCTGCGCCATACGCCTCCATTGTGCCGTGGCGGTCGATATGGTCTGGGCTGAGGTTTAAAAAGACGGCCGCATTGGCGCGAAGGCTGTGTGTCCGCTCCAATTGATACGACGACAGTTCGATCACGTAGTGCGTGCCAGCATGCATACGGTCGAGGTCTAGGACACCGCGCCCAATATTACCGCCAATCTGCGCATCTTTGCCCAGCGCTTTGAGAATATGCCCAATCAGCGATGTCGTCGTCGATTTGCCATTCGTTCCGGTGATAGCAATGACTTTGGGGCGGTTTCCAACCGGGCGAGCATTAATCTCACGCGCCAGAATTTCGATGTCGCAAATAATGGGCACACTGGCCGCAATCGCGGCGACGGCCGTCCAATGCGGTGCGGGCAGAATGTGCGGGACACCCGGCGATAGAACGAATTCATCAATCGTCGACCAATCCACATCTGTCAGATCATGAATTGATACGCCCTCGGCTTTGGCTGCGTCGCGGGCTGTGTCGCGGTCATCCCACGCCCAGACCTCCGCGCCGCCCGCTTGTAGCGACAGCGCAGCGGACACACCGGTGCGGCCTAAACCGAAGACGGCAACGCGCCGTCCTTTGAATGTAGTGGCTTTAATCACTAGCGAAGCTTCAAGGTTGAAAGGCCGATCAGGGCGAGAATGATTGCGATGATCCAGAACCGGATAACGATTGTTGGTTCCGCCCATCCCTTTTGTTCAAAATGGTGATGGATCGGCGCCATGCGGAACACGCGTTTGCCCGTCAGTTTGAACGACACGACCTGCACGATGACTGAAACCGCTTCCAGCACAAAAAGACCGCCAATGATGGCGAGAACGATTTCATGTTTAATCGCGACAGCCGTTGTTCCGAGCGCGCCACCCAAAGCCAAGCTGCCCGTATCGCCCATGAAGATCATCGCAGGCGGCGCATTATACCAAAGGAAGCCCAATGAAGCCCCAATGATCGCGCCGAGGAAAATGGTGATTTCCGCACTGCCCGGCACATTGGGAACGCCAAGATAGTCTGAGAAAATCGCATTGCCAACAAGATAGGCGATAAAAGCCAAAGCCATCGCCGCGATCATCACGGGAACAATGGCAAGCCCGTCCAATCCGTCCGTCAGGTTTACCGCATTGGCGCTGCCGACAATGACGAGACAGCCGAACGGAATAAAAAAGATACCTAAATTGATCCAGAAATCCTTGAGAAACGGAACAGCGAGACCCGTATCGAAACCTCCTTCTGTCGGCATGGCATTTGACAGCATCCAAACGGCGACGCCCGCAATGATGATTTCCAGTGCGAGGCGGATTTTACCCGAAAACCCGCGATGGCTTTGACGACTGACTTTCAGATAGTCGTCGTAAAACCCGATGGCGCCAAAGCTAACCGTCACAAAAATGACCGTCCACAGGAACGGGCTTCTCAAATTACCCCAAAGTAGCGTCGAAATAATCACTGGAAGCAGAATCATGAGCCCGCCCATCGTCGGCGTGCCCGCCTTGGCGATGATGTGGCTTTGCGGCCCATCTTCGCGAATAGGTTGACCTTTGCCTTGTTTAGCGCGCAGCCAATCAATCATACGCGGACCAAGGATGAAAGCGACGATAAGCGCCGTCATCAACGCACCGCCAACGCGAAACGTGATGTAATTCAATAGGTTGAAGATCTGATAATCTTCGCTCAGCGGCGCGAGCCATTCATAGAGCATGTGTTCGCCCTTCCCCTTTGAGCAGCTTTGCCAGCTGCCCTAACCCCGTTGCATTCGACCCTTTGATCAAAAGGACATCCCCGTCCTCAATCTCACCTTGCAACGCCTCTTCGATCATCTCTATCGTGTCAGCCTGAATGGCGCGTAAACCTTGCGGCAGCGCACCGCGCAAAGCCCGCATACATTCGCCAATCATCAACACACGCGCGAAGCCCGCCTCTTTTAGCGGCTGTGCAAGCCCTGCATGTTGCGCCAACTCATCTGCGCCCAGCTCATACATGTCGCCCAGAACGGCGATTTTACGGCCAGACCGCAACGCGGCCGCCGCAATAGCCGCGCGCATGGATGTCGGGTTGGCGTTGTAACTTTCATCAATCAGCGTGACAGACTTGCCCGCAATTTCGATTGTCGCCACGTCCCCGCGCCCATCGCTGGCAGTGACATTGCGAAGCGCCCGCGCGGCTTTACGAAGATCAAGCTTCAGCGCGTGGGCCACCGCGATACAGGCGGCAGCATTGTGATCCCAATGCTGCCCCGCGACCTGCAAAGTCACGTCAATTTGTTGGCCTTCAACGCGAAGGCGAACATTGCCGCCCCGTGCATGATGGTTCGAAGCGACAATGGCGATGTCTGCACCCTCAGCATGACCGAACGTCATGATGTTAATGCCGTCAGCTTGCGCACGGATGCGCGGCGTATAGTCATTATCCGCATTCAGGATCAGGATACCCTCATCAGCAAGCCCGTGCCGAATTTCAGCTTTGGCGTCTGCAATGGCGTCGATACTGTCAAAGTTCGCCTGATGCGCGCCCGCGACATTGGTGATGAGCGCGATATGCGGTGCGACTTGAGCGGACAGGTCCGTCAATTCACCCGCATGGTTCATCCCTGTTTCAAAGACGGCGAAGTCATCCGACTGCGGCAGTGTCGCCAGCGTGATCGGTACGCCGAGATGATTATTGAAAGACCGTTGCGATTTATGGGTTGGTCCGAAGGCAGCAAGCATAACGGCCAGCGCGTCTTTCACGCTCGTCTTGCCAACGGACCCTGTCACAGCAATGCGTTTCGCGGCGCTCCGGTCGCGTCCAGCTCGTCCTAAGGCTTGCAGCGCGGCCATTGTGTCGGTGACTTTGACAGCAGGTGAGAACCCGTCTTTTTCGCTCAATGTCCCCGCCGCACCCGCTTTCATCGCCGCTTCAATGAAATCATGCCCGTCGCGAACATCCGTCAGCGGCACGAAGAGATCACCCGATTTCAGTGTGCGCGTGTCAATCGACAGACCTGTTGCGTCGAACGTGCCGACGTCTGTTCCGCCCGTTGCGGCGGCAATGTCTACAGATGTCCAGAGCACGCTCATGCGAGTAGCTCTTGTACGACGGTGACGTCATTAAACGGAATAACTGTCTCGCCGACGATCTGTCCTTGCTCATGACCTTTGCCTGCCACGACGAGGCAGTCGCCTGCTTCCAATCTTGTAATGCCCTCAGCAATCGCAGCGCGGCGATCACCGATTTCGGTGGCGTCGGGACAGCCCTGCATTACGGCGGCGCGGATTACGGCGGGGACTTCGCTGCGTGGGTTATCATCTGTCACAATGGCGTCATCCGCATGACGGGCCGCCATCGCGCCCATTTTTGATCGCTTGTCGGGGTCACGGTCACCGCCGCATCCAAACACAACGCGTAACTTGCCTTCGACATGAGGACGCACGGAACGGAGCAGCTTGCTGAGGCCGTCTTCGGTATGGGCGAAATCGATGAAAATAGGCGCGCCATTGGCCTTGCGTCCGGCCATTTCCAAGCGTCCCGCAACACCCGTCAAATTTTCTAAGGCGCTTAACGCAACATCTTTCGAAATACCTGTGCTGAGTGCCAAGCCAAGTGCTGTTACGGCATTCAGGGCTTGAAACTCTGCCGCCAGAGGCAACTCTATCACAGCGCGTTGTCCGTCGATGATAAGCGTCAGAGTCTGTGACGCGGCTCGCGGCATTATTTCTGCGATACGAATATCACGTCCAGCCCACCCGATGGAACGCCCATAAAAGCCTGCGGCCTCACAACTCTCAAACAAATCGCGGCCCGCTTGGTCGTCGACCATAATGACGACGGGGCTACGGCTTGGGAGTAGTTCGGTGAACAGGCGGGCTTTGGCCTCAAAATAGGCTTCGGGTGTCTCGTGATAATCGAAATGATCTTGCGTCAAATTCGTAAAGCCTGCCGTGCTAAGCGCGACTTCGTCCATACGGAACTGATCCAACCCATGTGAGGACGCTTCCATCGCCGCGTGGGTCACGCCTTGGGCATGCAACTCATAGAGTGTTTTGTGCAACGCAAGCGCGTCGGGCGTTGTATGGCTCATAGGCAAAAGACCACTTGGTGTTCGAACGCCTAGGGTGCCGAAACAGGCTGATGCGTGACCTGCGGCCTCCCAAATTTGGCGCAAAAATTCGACAGTCGAACTTTTCCCATTTGTGCCTGTGACGGCCACCACGGTTGCGGGTTGGTTGGGGTATAGCCGCTTTGCGAGACGCGCATAATCCAAACGAGGTTCGTCGGACGGTAGCAGCGGCAGATTTTTCGTATCAGCGTCTGGCGTGCTCAGGATCGCAATCGCGCCCTTCTCAATCGCTTGCGGAATAAAATCTCGACCATCCATCGCCGTTCCCGGTAGAGCTGCGAAGACATGCCCCGGTTGGACGTGTCGTGAGTCTACGGACAATCCCGTCACGACCGCGTCAGACTTCACGCCTAAATCTTTGAGCGTCAGGCGCATCATCGCAGAGCCTCCGTCGGGAGCGCCGCCGTTTGCGGAATATCGCGCGCGCCAGGTAACATAGGTCCAATCCGTTCGATGATTGATCCGGCCGTCGGCGCGGCGTTCCAGCCCGCCGTGGCGAATCCATGTGTCTCTGGCAGCCCCTTCGGCTCATCGAGAGTCACGATCAAGGCGTAACGCGGCGCGGAATGCGGAAAGGCTGCGATAAACGACGTGACCAACCGTTTTTGATCATAACCGCCATTCGCAGGTTTCTCTGCCGTGCCGGTTTTTCCCATCACGCCAAAGCCCGGGATATTGGCTTTCTTCCCCGTCCCCTCAACAACAGTCAGGCGCATCATGTCTGCGAGGTCTTGAGACGTCTGCGATGAAAACACACGGTGCATTTTGGGCGCATGGGTTGCATCAACCTTCAAAACCGTCGGCGCAATATAGACGCCGTCATTCAGTAGCGCGCCAATCGCTGTGACAAGCGCAAGCGGTGTCACAGAAATACCATGGCCGTAGGACACGGTGACGGTCGCCATTTCGCCCCAGAACTCTTGGATTTGTGGATGTGCGCTTTCAGATAATTCGTAAGGCACGCGATCCATCAGCCCCAATTCACGCAAATAATGCTGTTGCCGCTCTTTCCCGATCCGCTGCGCCAACATGGCCGTTCCGCGATTGGATGATTCCGATAAGACATAGTCGAGCGTCAGCGCTTCGCTGGCCGGGTGATCATCCCGGATAAATTTGTTCAACACGCGGTAAGGTTTGTGCACGTCAAAGCTTTCATCGCGCGTCGTCAATCCATCCTCCAAAGCCATAGCCATTGTCAGCGGCTTGAACACTGATCCAAGGTCATAGGTCGAGATTGCGGCGTGATTTTTACGGCTTTCAGGCGATTCTGTGCCGTAAGCGTTCGGATTGAAATCCGGAACGGAGACCATTGAAATAATCTCGCCCGTTTGAATGTCGAGCAGCACGGAAGACGCTGACAAGGCGGAAAAATGATCGACGCTGGCTTTCAATTCTTCAGCAATAGCAAATTGAACGCGGCCATCCATCGCCACCGCCAATTCTGGCGCTTTCTCTGCCGTCAAGCGCTCATCAAACGCACGCTCAATACCTGCGGCGCCGACGAGGTCGATATTCGTCCAGCCGATCAGATGCGCCCCAAGCGGCGCATTGGGGTAAGCGCGCTTTGGCTCTCGCCGAAATCCGAGTCCCGGATGACCCAGTTCGAACACGGCTTGCCGCTCTTTCGGTGACAAGCCCCGATCTACCCACACGAATGCGCGGTCCGAGGCGAGTTGCGCAGCGACGTCGCGCTCATCCAACCCGGGGCGAAGAGAGACAAGTGCGGCGGCAGTCTCGTCCGGATTCCAAATGCGAGACGGCTCAGCATATAGAGAATAGCTCGACAAGGTGGTCGCCAACAGCAGGCCATTCCGATCAGTTATATCGGCGCGGTGATGGATAATTTCTTCTGGCGCAACACGTAAGTGACCGTCCGGCGAGAATAGTGAAACTTCCGCCAATCGGACCAAAACGATCCCGATCATCGTCAAGAATAGGACCAAACTAATCCGAATACGAATACGCCCTTCGGACACGGCCATATGGTTGACGTCGGCCAGAGCGACAGATTTCGTTTTAGCAAACGGAGAGAGGCTCATGGCTTCCCTCCCAATTCCGAAATTGTCGTCGTCGCATCTGTTGTGACAGGCACAAGCGAAAGGCTATCGCGGGACAGTTGGCGCAGACGCTCTGGATTGGACAATACCGCCTGCTCCGCCGACAAGACAGTGATCGCAAGCTCATGCTCTTCGATTTGCGCTTCCAAGCGGGCGACATCTTCGCGCGCGTCTTGCGCCCGTGTTTTCACGAAAAACAACATCATCGTCAGCGCGAGACCGAGCACGATTAGCAAAAACAACCCGAGACGACGCGATGTTCGCTCGACGGGCGTGTAAACATAAGGAGCCGCACTCATGCCAACTGCTCCAACGTTGGCAGCGTTAACTTCGCCGGATGCCAAACCGCCGGATCACTGTCTTGCGCTGGCGCAGAGGTCCGGATCGCGACGCGTAATTTTGCGGAGCGGGACCGCGGGTTTTCTGATTCCTCAGATTTTGACGGCTTCACAACGGATCGACGCGGCAGAGTGAACGTCGCCTCCGGCCCAGTTTGAACAACGGCAGGGGCGTAGCGCGAACCGCCCTCCACCTCACCAGCCCGGTCACGTAAAAACTGTTTCGCAATCCGGTCTTCGAGCGAGTGAAATGTGACCACAACCATGCGTCCGCCCGGTTTCAAAAGGGTCTCTGCCGCGCAAAGGCCCCGATAAAGCTCACCCAGTTCATCATTAATATAGATTCGCAGTGCTTGGAAAATACGGGTCGCCGGATGGATTTTTCCGCTCCGGCCGATGGCGTCTTCAATGATTGTCGCCAGTTGCCCCGTCGTCTCAATGTCCGCATCCGCGCGCGCTTCGACAATCCGCATCGCCGCGCGGCGGGAATGGCGTTCTTCGCCGTAGAATTTGAACAGGGTTGAGAGCTCCGCCTCGCTTAAGCTCATCACGGCATCTCGGGCCGTTGGGCCGGATCGGCTCATCCGCATGTCAAGCGGGCCATCTTTCTGAAAAGAAAACCCGCGTTCGGCTTGATCGATCTGCATGGACGATACGCCAATATCAAAAACGACCACATCCGCCTTTGGCAGATCATGTTGATCCATTTTGGAGAACGGCGTTTCCACGAGTTGAAACCGGCCTGGATAGGTCTCTGAGAGCACTTGCGCGCGGGGCTGCACACTGGGGTCACGATCCAACCCTATAACCGAACAGTCGGCGCTATTGAGCAAGGCTTCACTATAGCCGCCATTCCCAAAGGTCGCATCGAGCACGATATCGCCATCAGCGGCTTTCGCAGCGGCGAGCACTTCGGCGAGCATAACAGGGATATGCGGGCGATCACTCACGGACGGACGATGCCCATGACAAGCGGCGTGTTTTTGACCTGTTCGCGCATCGCCGCTTTGCGGTCCTCATGCGCTTTCGGATTCCAAATTTGAAAACGGTTGCCGAGACCGACAAATGTCGCCGCGTCAGTTAGGTGCGCGTGCTCACGAAACGCCTCAGGCAAAACGATCCGGCCTGTTTTATCGTAGCCAAGCCGGCGCGCTTCGCCGAGCAGCATGACTTGCTGCGCCTCTGCCGCTTCTGGCGAGAGCGAACCATCGCTGACACGGTCAAAAATTTCGCGCTGGATAGATTCCATTAACGCCTTGCCCCCACCTTCCAGAAAATCTCCGCGCGCACTCGGCCAGACGAAGATCGCAGCATCGTCGCCCACGGTGTCGCGAAATGGCGACGGAACGGACGTTCGGCCTTTCGCGTCAATCGTGTTGGTCGATGTCGACAGGAACATGGTGAAACTCCGCGCACGACTCGCGGGTCAGGGATGACGCGAGGCGTGGCAATTGATGGGATATCGTGGGAAATCATGGTCATCAATGCCGCATAGAGGTTTTGTTAGGTATAATCTCCAAACCCTTAACAAGCTGTGAGTCCTGTGGATAAGATTGCGTTATCCAACAGATTCAATGCGCGAACTGGGGATAAGTGTCAGAGGGCCTGTAAGCCGGGTTTTGTCCCGCACATGCCCAAAGACAAAGCGGGGGCGGCCATTCATCTAGGACGACGCTTGCGCGCCGCCTCATGCAACCGACCCGGACGACATCGACAAAGCACGATATCCGCCGTCCCTATTTGGTCTTGCTCCGGATGGGGTTTACCAAGTCGGCCCCGTTTACACGCGGCCCGGTGCGCTCTTACCGCACCCTTTCAGCTTTTCCTGATCGCAATCAGGTAGTTTTCTCTCTGTGGCACTGTCCCTGAGGTCACCCTCGCCGGGAATTATCCGGCATCCTGCTTTATTGGAGCCCGGACTTTCCTCGGCACCCGAAAGTGACGCGGCCGCCCGGCCCTCTGACACGCGCTTTAAATCGTGTTAGACCCCCATCCGTCAAGAGACCTTAGGGGTAAGAATTATGAAGAAGCTGATGTTCGCCGCGTTACTGTTCGCGGGATGCGAGGGTACATCATCCGGTCCCGCGCCTGATCTCACGGGTGTCACGCTCTATAAGACAACGGCGATCACCTCCGACCCGGATCAGCCCGTTGCGACTGGGGTCGCTGTTCAAGAGAACGGCATCACCGCCGTCGGTGATTTTGATGCGCTTCGGAATCAACTCCGCGGAGCGGTGATTGATGACAGGTTCGCCGATCAAGTCTTACTGCCTGGCCTTATTGATCCTCATGTCCACATGACGCTCGGCGCCATGATGTATGGCGCGGAAATGGTTCCTCCATGGGACGTCCCCATGGCTGACGGACCGATCGCGGGATTGAAAAGCCGCGAAGCGCTTTTGGCGCGGATCACAGAGATTGAATCCGCTGCGCCAGACGGCCCGCTGGTTCTGTGGGGCTATCATGACTTGATCCAAGGCGACGTTCGCCGCGCGGATCTTGATGCCATCTCAACAGAGCGGCCATTACTGCTCTGGCATTGGTCAGGACATGATTTTTACCTCAATAGCGCCGCGATTGAGATGGTCGGCGCAACGCCTGCATTGGCTGAACAATTTCACGGCGTTGAGTTAGACGAAAACGGGGAATTGACAGGGCGGATTTACGAAGACGCGCTGCTGGCGATTTTCGAGAAAGTTGCCGCCGTCATCATGCACCCTGCCCATATCCAACGTGGCTGGAACCGCTACGAAGCTTTGCTTCAAGACGGCGGCGTCACGACGGTAGCCGAAATGGGCTACGGCATTTTTGGCCGGACAACCGACGATGCTTTTCTCGCCGCACATCATGACGACACGGACGGGTACCGCGTTTACTATGTCCCCGAACACCGCGCGTTCTTACGTGAATTCGGCGATGCCACGGTCGAGACGATCACAGCGATGGCCGCCGCGCGCGACGATGTCTTGCCGCAGGTTAAACTCTTCTCGGACGCGGCCTTTTATAGCCAGACTATGAAACTGACCGCGCCCGGATATGTTGGCGGGCAGAGCGAAGGTCAGACAGGGCTTTATGTCATTCAACCGGACGAATTGCCGGACCTCATGGCGTCTTATTGGGACTCAGGGCTCGACATTCATATTCATTCCAATGGCGACGCGGCGCAAGAAAGCACCTTGGCCGCACTAGAAGCACAAGAGCCCGCGGCAGAAGGTCAAAGATTGATCATCGAACATGCGGCGCTCCTCACGCCAGAACAAATCACGCGTCTTGCTAAGCTCCCAGCGGGCGTCTCTGCAGCGAGTCATTATGTCCGTTACATGGGCGGCACGATGGCCGAAGCGATTGGCGATAAAGCCGCATATCTCTCGCCGATGGGCAGCACCGCGCGTGCGGGCATCCCGACGACGCTGCACAGCGATGCGCCGCTCGCGCCGCCCTACCCGCTGCTCGCCGCGCAAGCGCATATGTTGCGCGATACGGAAACCGGAACGGTGAGCTTGCCCGACGAGCGGCTCACGGCGGAGCAAGCCCTTCGCGCCGTCACACTCGACGCGGCCTGGTCTCTGGGGCTTGAAGACGAAATGGGGTCAATTGAAGCTGGCAAACGGGCTGACTTCACCATTGTGGACCGTAATCCGATGACAACAGCGGCAGGCGATTGGGACGATATTCGCGTGTTGGGCCGCGTTAAAGACGGCGTCATTTATCCTTAAGTGGGACTATTCATCCAGCGAGGCGCGTCACTATGTAAGCGGCGCGCAGAGCTTGACCACATCATCGGAATGTCCGCTGGAAAACGAATGCGGCGCGCTGGCCCCCAATCCGTGTGTTCTGTTTCAGCCGTCATATCCGCATCCGTGATCGGCGCGAATTTCGATCTATCATTGCCTGCAGGGACGGACGCCAATAACGCCGATGTTCGGGCCAGCGATAAGCGCGCACTCATGGCCTGCCCTGTTTCCAACCTCACCCGCAGGGCGCGCAGCGCAGCCGCCGCCATGAAATAACCCGTCGCGAAATCGAGCGCCTGAACAGGTAATGGCACCGGATCGTCAGAGTTTTTCCAAACCATTCCTTGATGGGCAATGCCGCTGCTCATTTGCACAAGGCTGTCAAAACCGCGCCGCGAAGACCACGGCCCGGTCCACCCGTAGGCATTAAGCGCAACATCAATAAGTCCGGGATTTACGGCGCGACGAAGATCCTCGCCCAACCCCAACGCTTCCAGAGCGTCTTTGCGGTAGCCATGCACAAACACGTCAGCGTCTTTTAGTAGCGCTAGGAATGCGTCGCGGCCCTGAGTGGTTTTCAAATCCAAAGTCGCCAAACGCTTACCAGGCGTGACCTCGGTTTCCACCAGCGCTTCGCCCCATCCCGGCGGATCAATTCGTAAAACCTCAGCACCAAACCCCGCCAATGTTCGCGTGCATATCGGCCCTGCGAGAACACGGGTCAGATCGAGCACTTTCAGCCCCTCGAGAGGGCGGTTAACGGGTCCCGGAGACCACTGCGTTTCTGCCGCTAGATGCCCTATCCAAGCGATAAGCGGTTCGGCGCCTGTCGCCTGCCCTTGCGGATGATCGCGCCAATCCGCCAAACTCATAAACTGGGCCGCGCAACCGTTCTGCGCAACGATTGCCGTTTCCAGCTCAGGCGCTGAACGTTTTAAGACCGCTGCTTCCACCGACGCTCTATCAGACGCACCGCCGAGCGCTCGCATTGCGGCGGCTTTGTGATGCGGCGCATTGGTATGCAGCCTGATGAAACCATCAGACGTGCGGTAAACGCCCGCCAAATCATCCCAAACAGGCGGCAAATCCCAACCCTGCGGTTGCACTGTCAAACTGAACCAGAGAGACGCGAGGCGGCGGTTGATCTCGACTGGCGTGTCGCGCCCCGACAACACCGCAAGTTCCGCGCAAGCCGCCCCAATCGAGGCCACCGCTAAATCGGACACAGAAAAGGCGGAGGGCCAAGACCCTCCGCCTGTTTCAATATAGTCACCGCAGCTCAGGCCCGCCGCATCAAGCGACGCACTGATTTGCGCGCGTAAATCCATCAGTGCGTTTGCGCCCCAGACCCCATTCCGCCTTGATCCGCACTGGACGTTCCGCCGATCATAAGACCGGAGAGCTGCGCCGCGTCCGCTTCGGTCCAATCAATCGCTTGCGGGGCTTTCGTCAGTGCATGCTTAAGCACCTCATCGACGGATCCAACGGGAATGATAAGGAGTTCATTTTTCACATTATCCGGAATATCAGCGAGATCTTTTTCGTTCTCTTCTGGGATCAAAACAGTTTCGACACCGCCGCGTAGGGCCGCGAGCAATTTCTCCTTCAATCCACCGATGGGCAGGACGCGGCCGCGCAAGGTGACCTCGCCCGTCATGGCGACTTCGGATTTGACTGGAATGCCCGTCAAAACGGATACCATCGCCGTGACCATCGCGATACCAGCGGACGGGCCATCTTTGGGCGTCGCGCCTTCGGGCACATGGACGTGGATATCACGGGATCGGAATTCACGCGGACTAATGCCCAGTTCCGGCGCGCGGGCTTGCACATAACTGTTCGCGGCGCTGATCGACTCCTTCATAACCTCTTTGAGGTTGCCCGTAATCATCATCTTGCCGCGGCCCGACATGGAGACCGCTTCGATGGTGAGCAAATCACCGCCGACAGATGTCCACGCCAAACCCGTGACAACGCCGACTTGGTCTTCCGTATCGGTGCGGCCAAAGCGGTGCTTTTTCACGCCGAGGTAATCACCAATATTCTCCGGCGTTACGGACACGGATGTTTCTTCGCCTTTGATGATGACCGTCAACGCTTTTCGGGCCAGACGCGCAATTTCTCGCTTGAGCGAACGCACGCCCGCTTCGCGGGTATAATAACGGACAATTTCGCGCACTGCGTCGTCAGAGACGGCGAATTCTTCCGCCTTCAAGCCGTTTTCCTTGTATTGTTCAGGGATCAAGTGACGCCGAGCGATCTCAACTTTTTCATCTTCCGTGTAGCCTGGAATACGGATAATTTCCATGCGGTCGAGGAGCGGTTGCGGCATGTTCAGGCTGTTCGCCGTTGTGATGAACATCACGTCGGACAAATCGTAATCTACGTCCAGATAATGGTCGTTAAATGTGTCGTTCTGTTCCGGGTCGAGCACTTCGAGGAGCGCCGCAGACGGGTCGCCGCGATGATCACTGCCCATTTTGTCGATCTCGTCGAACAAGAAGAGCGGATTGATATACTTACTTTTCTTCATCGATTGAATCACGCGCCCCGGCATGGACCCGATATAGGTCCGGCGATGTCCGCGAATTTCAGACTCATCGCGCACGCCGCCGAGCGACACGCGCACAAATTCACGCCCTGTCGCTTTCGCCACAGATTTTCCGAGCGAGGTTTTACCGACGCCGGGCGGGCCGACGAGGCAAAGGATCGGGCCTTTGACTTTGTTTGTGCGCGTCTGCACGGCAAGATGCTCAATGATCCGTTCTTTGACCTTATCGAGGCCGTAATGGTCTTTATCGAGGATTGCCTGCGCTTTTTTCAAGTTCTTCTGAACGCGCTTTTTCTTGCCCCACGGCACAGAGAGCATCCAATCAATATAGTTGCGCGACACATTGGCTTCCGCGCTCATCGGACTCATCTGTTTGAGCTTTTTCAGCTCTTTGGTAAGTTTTTCACGCGCTTCCTTGGTCAGCTTGGTCTTCTCAACCTTCTCAGAAAGGTCCGCAATCTCATCAGTTTCGTCGCCGCCAAGCTCCGTCTTGATCGCCTTCATCTGCTCGTTGAGATAATATTCGCGCTGCGTCTTTTCCATTTGGCGTTTGACGCGGCTGCGGATTTTCTTCTCGACCTTCAACACGGATGTCTCGCCGCCGATGACGTCCATAATTTTAGACAGGCGTTCGGCCGGATCGGCGGTTTCCAGCAATGTTTGTTTGGTCGCGAGATCTGCGCCAAGGTGGACAGCAACCGTGTCCGCCAGTTTGGACGGATCCGTTGTATCGACGACAGACGTCACCACTTCTTCGGCGATCCTGCTATTCACCTTGCCGAAATCACCAAACGCATCGCGGACGTCTTTCGCGAGCGCTTTTGATTTGGCTTTATCGAATTCTGTGGGGAGCGGCTCTAAAACGGCTTCCATATATCCGTCACGTTCTGACAAACGCTCTAGCCCTGCCCGAATTTGCCCTTCGACCAAGACGCGAACCGTGCCGTCAGGCAATTTGAGAAGCTGCATAATCTTAGCGACACACCCAAATTCAAATAGGTCAGATTCCTCTGGCTCGTCCGTTTCGGAATCACGCTGCGTTAAGAGGAAAATCTGTTTGTCCGCGCGCATGACCTCTTCGAGCGCTCGGATCGATTTACCGCGTCCAACGAAAAGCGGCACAACCATATGCGGGAACACGACAATGTCGCGAAGGGGAAGAACGGGAAGCGTCAGCGTCATGAAAACGAGCCTTTAAAAATCATTCTATCGACAGGTGGTAGAGCCATCGGGTCAGTGCAAGGCCCGAAGTCAGATACGCCTGTCAGACATACACTAGATCATGACAATTAAAGGAGCGTGTGTACAAATTTGGCCGTTATCGATACAATATTTGTTGTTTTTCGATAAGAACCATGCTCATTAAGGCCCAAATTCGGGAGACTTCCATGTTGGACATCAAAAACCTCACTAAGTCATTTGGCACCTTCAAAGCCTTAGATGATGTGTCACTAACGCTTGGCCCTGGCTTGTTCGGACTGCTGGGTCCGAACGGCGCAGGTAAGTCAACGTTGATGCGAACATTGGCGACGCTGCAAGAGCCAACGAGCGGCACAGTTCACTTCAACGGCGTGGACATCACGGAAAAACCAGACACTGTCCGCACGGTCCTTGGCTACTTACCGCAAGATTTCGGCGTTTACCCCCGCATGAGCGCGCTCCAGCTCCTCGACCATATCGCGATCCTGAAGGGCATCGGGAACAAAGGCGAGCGGACAGGGCAAGTCGAAGAACTCCTCAAAATGGTGAACCTTTGGACTCACCGCACAGCGTCTGTCTCCACATTTTCCGGCGGGATGCGGCAGCGTTTCGGCGTTGCGCAGGCTCTTCTCGGTGACCCGCAACTCATTATCGTTGACGAACCAACAGCGGGCCTCGACCCGCTAGAGCGTCAGCGCTTCCTCGATATTCTATCCCGCGCAGGCGACGAAAAAATCATCATTCTCTCGACGCATATTATCGAAGATGTACACGACATCTGCATGGATGTTGGCATTATCGGCAACGGTAAACTGATTGTGCGCGGCGAACCCGATACCCTCGTGAGAGAGATTGAAGGGAATGTATGGACGTCTACATTTGCATCTGATGAAGATGTTGAAACCATCAAAAACACAATGCCCGTGCTGTGGACCCGCCGCTCAAGAGGCGCGACAGTCGTCGCAATTTTGGCCAAGGATCAACCGTCTGACGATTGGGTAGCACGCAACGCGACTCTAGAAGATGCATATTTTGCTCACCTAAATGGGTTGATCGTCGCCGGAGTTGAAGCATGCGACATTTAATCGCCTTCGAACTCAAAGCTTCGCTCCATGTACGCTACGGCGATGAGCGAGTTATCAACCGACTGACGTTGGAGGCCTGTAATGCTGCGTAGTCTTCTCGCTTTTGAAATCAAACTCCACACGCGCCAGATCGGTTTCTGGATTGCGATCATAATTATGGCTGCTGTCGGCCTGCTGTTTTCGTCCCATGAAGACTTCGCCATTGGCGTCGCTGGTGGTGAACGGGTCAAGGTGAATGGGGCGATACCAATCGCCATTACCATGTCATTCTGGAGTCTTCTTTCAATATTTTTCGCTGCTGTTTTTGTTGTTACGGGTGTCATGCGTGACGACACGCACAAATCCATTGAAGTCGTTCATGCAACGCCAGTTAAAACGCGCGACATGCTGCTATCGCGTATGCTCGGGGTTTGGTTCGTAACGGTTTTAAGCCTGTTCGGACTTGCCGTGGGCACTATCCTCGGCCCGTTCATGCCTTGGGGGGACGATGAAACGTTCAAATCATTTAATATAGTTCACTATATTCAACCCTTCTTTCTATTCGTCGTCATCAATGCCTTCTTAGTCTCTGGCATTTACACGGCTATCGCCATCATAACACGTAATCGGGCTATTGTTTATGTCAGCGCCGTCGGCCTGCTCGTTCTTTATCTCATCGCGGGTGTTGTCGCGGGCGAAAACCCGGATGATTGGATCGCCGCCTTGGTTGATCCATTTGGAGCAACCTCATTAGCTGTCGAAACCCAATTTTGGCCTGCAGCCGAGCAAAATGAAAACATGGCCCCTAGCTTCGGTTGGGTCGGCCTCAATCGCCTGATTTACGGGCTTATCGGCCTGGCTTTATTTGGCGCATCTTTCGTACTATCGTCTCGCGGAATTATGAACAGACGAAGCAAAAAAACGACGCAAGACGAAGTTTTTGAAGCCCCCGTTCGTGTTTCACCCATCGCGCCGAAAGTCGGCTTTAGCTTTACGATGCAGGCTTTTTGGACACGCCTGAAGTTTGAATATCTATCAACAGTGCGAAGCACGGCCTTCGTAATTTTGGCTGGCATTGCCATCTCGCTATTCAAGGTCGTCTTGCTTGTGACAATCTTGATGGGAACCAGCACGACCCTGCCCACTAGCCGTTTCATGACACAAATAGCGCTCGGGTCTCTTCTGTTCCCTATGTTGATTATTATGGTGTTCTTCGGGTCCGACATTATGTGGCGCGACCGAACAGCCAACCTGCACGGCATTCTCGACGCAACGCCTGTTCGCGACGTTTCGCTCTTGTTCGCAAAGTGGGGGGCGCTTGCGCTTCTTCTCCTGACACTTGTTATGGGTTTGTTGATAGCCGGGATGATCGCGCAAGTTTTTGTTGGCGGAGACCTCGTCCCGGTTGTTCCGACGACTTTCTTAGCCATGGGTATCATCAGCTTCTACGTTGGTTTCTTCTTTCAAGGCATGCTCGTCATGTTCTTGCAGAACTTTATGCCCGGCCGGATTATCGGCATGTTGGTCAGCGCAGGCGTTCTCATCGGCCTAATCTTCTTCATCGGACAACTTCCCTTCTATCACCCCCTCATGGACTTCGGCGGCGCTGGTGCTGGCGGTTATTCTGAAATGGCGGGTTTCTCGAATCCCAAAAGTTTCGGGTGGGAATTTGCTTACTGGATGGGATTGATCCTGATCCTTGGCGCGCTCTCCGTTTGGGTTTGGCGCCGCGGGATGCAGGCGGGCCTCATGGACCGCTTGGGGTCTATGCGGAAACGCCTCTCCCTTCCGTCTATCGCAACAGCCGCTTTGGGAACCGTGATGTTCGCTGGCTTTGGTTACGCCGGATTACAGAGTTACCAAGACTCAGGCTATATGAACTCTGATCAACGCGAGGCCAACCGAGCCGAGTTTGAAAGACTCGTTGCAGACATTTGGGAATTGCCGGAGCCGCGCATTACGGATGTATCTGTCAAAGCGGACTTCTTCCCATCGACACAAACAGCGCAATTCGAAGGTGTTTACACCATCGACAACCCGCATGATGCACCGATTGAGCGAACAACGATCTTCTCTGGCGTTGGTCCTGACAATATCACCCGTCTTGATATTGATGGTGGCTTCATCGTTGAGGGCGAAGAGCTCGCCGATACACTGCACGCCGATCATGAAGTTGTAATGATCGAGTTCGATCCCGCCTTACAGCCCGGCGAAAGCCGTCAGGTCAGCTTCGCCACGCAATTCGAAGGTCCAACCCTCACGAGCGGTTCTAGCGTTGCGCGCAACGGCACATTCGTGAACAATACGGATGCGCTGCTTGTCTTTGGTAATTTGAATCAACGCTTCATCAACAACCCTGATACGCGCCGCAAATATGACTTGGGCGAGCGTGTCCAATGGCCGGACCGCGACGACATGTCGGCTCGACGCAAACATCTTTTAACGTCTTTTTCCGGTTTCGCCGATTACGTTGATTTTGATGCAGAGGTCTGCACGATTGAAGGGCAAATCCCTGTTGCCCCTGGCAAGTTTCGTAGCGAAACGGTTGTCGATGGCCGTCGGTGCCGAAGCTATCAATCGATCAATCCGATCCTGAATTTCTTCTCTTTCCTCACGGCGGACTATGAAGTTCGAACGGATGTTTGGGCCGATGATCAGGGCCACAGCGTGGACTTGGAAATCTATTTCCATCCTGATCATGACTTTAATATCGACCTGATGTTTGACGCGATGAAAACGTCAATGGATACATATCACGAGGTGTTTAGCCCCTATCAATACGCCCAACTTCGCATCATGGAATTCCCATTTGCCAGCTTTGCACAGGCGTTTGCCGGGACGGTGCCATTCTCTGAGAACATTGGCTTTGTTCAAGATCCAGGTGCGGTTGAAGATCCGAAACAGGTCGATTTCGCAACCTATGTCACCATGCACGAAATTGGTCATCAATGGTTCGCGCACCAAGTTATCGGGGCGTTTGCAAAAGGGTCTAACCTTCTATCCGAAGGCCTGACTGAGAATGCGACGATGCTCGCCTATGAGCGTCATTATGACTTCGCCAAAGCCCGCCGGATGCATGAAGAACGAACTACAATTCAATATCTCACAACCCGAACGTTTGAACGCGATAACGAACCCGTTCTCGCCGAGGCCGAGGGCCAAGGCTACCTCAACTATAATAAAACAAGTTGGGTCTTCTGGGGCATGCGCGGGATTATTGGTAATGACCCTGTCCAGCGTGCGGTGAAACGCTTCTTGATTGAGCATGGGGCCATTAATGGCGCCCCCTATCCAACAACTCTGGAGTTGATCGCGATTTTGAAGGAAGAAACCGATCCGCAATATCACGGGCTGATCAATGACTATTGGAATAAGATCACCTTCTGGGACCTGTCATTTCAGGATGATGCCGACGTCACTGTCGTTGCGGACAATGGCCGTTTCACCGTCACGGTTCCTCTGTCTCTCGATAAAAAGTATGCGAGCGAAGAGGATGGTAAGGAAACGTCCGTTTCAGAGATTGACGGTGCGGAGCTCAGCACATTCGTCCCCGTCGGCTTCTATACAGAAGATCCGAAAGACGATTTGGGCGCAAATCCGATGATGTTGGAAACAGTTCTAGTCAATGAAGCCGAGGCGACCCTCACGTTCACAATGGATGAACGCCCAACGCATATTGTGTTGGACCCGGCCCGTCGTTTGATGGAGCGGAATATCAACGATAATGTGAAGAAGCTCGACGCGCCGACTGAGAGCTAAAACCCGCTAATTGTGAACGCTCCGCGTCGGAGCGTTCACCTCATTGACGAACGGCATCTGCGGCAGCTCGTCCGCTGACGTAAGCACCCTCAACCCGTCCGCCAACACACCAATCACCGGCTAATATAATGCCCAGCGCCGGATCAATCAGGCAGTACTGCCCGACGCCCGTATCCGCATAGGCGTAAAGCCAGCGGTGCAAGGCGATGTGCGGTGATTGATCAAGCCTGCGGTCACAAAGCGCCGATGCGCTCTCCAGCATCGTAGTTTGAACCCAATCACGATCCGCGTCAGCAAATTCATCTGACCATTCCGGCGATGCGTGGACAACCAAAGTCGTGAGACTGTCGTTCCGTCCGGGTTTCGAATTATTCCGCGCGATCCAACTGATCGGCAAATCGTTCACGCGAAGACTGTCCCAGCCAGGATCAAAGGGTTCGGGCCACCCCACCATCAGCGCAAAGCACGCATGCATCTGAACGTCCGCCAAAATAGGCAGCAAGGGTGATGTCTGCGGCATCATCGCAATCGCTTGCGGGGCTGGCGCTGTGCAAATCACGCGGTCAAATGGCCCATCGCTCGTCCCATCTTCAAACTGCAGCGTTAGGTCTCCGGCTTTGCCTGAAATACGCGCAATACGGCGATCCAGTTGAATGTTGAGCCCGCCCGTCATCGCCTTCGCCAAGCCGTTCATTCGCGGCGCTCCGACCCAGCGCGGGCGGCCTGTGTCGGCTGTCAAAACGCCCTCTCGCAGGTAAAGCCCCCGACTGTCCCAACGGCGCGCGGGACTGTCCATCTCGTCCAATAATGCTTCAAACCCAGCGTCCGTGACGGTAAAATATTGTGCCCCATGGTCAAACTCGAAGTCGCCCGCATAACGCGTACTCATCCGTCCGCCTACGCCGCGGCTTTTATCGAACAGAACGACATCATGGTCACCGTTCAATTGCCGCGCCGCTGTAAGACCCGCCATTCCGGTTCCGATAATCGCAATTTTCATGACTAAGGTCCTTCTGACGTCGGCTGCATGGCTGATCGCTTTGCTTTGTTCCAATAGCGGAAAAATCGTCCCATATCGGTTCCATCCGGCACGGTCACGAACGGATCAGGCTGGACGACTGTAACAATGTCGCCAAGCTCATCTATGGCTTTAAGGCTGGCAGGGTCGAGCGTCGACGCGGTGAAGATACGGTCTGCTTCAAGTGATTTAAGAACATTGGCTGTCCGCCCCTGAAGAATTTCAACGTCCATCTCCGCTAAGCATTCCAGTACGAACACGCAGCGCTTTAGCGACCAGTTCCGGCGCGCAAGATCATCAGCATCCCAGATATAAATCACCCGCGCATCGTCTGGGGCCGCCGTGAAAACAGGGTGGCGCCGCGAAAGTGCGTCTGCGTGAACCCATATGACGGCGCTCACGTCTTCGCCTTATTCGGCTGCGGAACGATAGGCGGAAGATTTGGAAAGAGACGCAGGTGCAGATCCTCATAACTGCCCGACAGCAGTTTGTTCCGGTGATAGGCTGTGTCCACATTATCGCCCGCGAAACGCTGTAAATTGTCAAGGTTGAAATAATACGGCTTATGCGAAAATGTCGAGGCGACCCATTGCCATGACAGGTTATTCGACGCCGGATCGCCGTCCAGTAAATGGGTCAAAAAGAACCGTGCACCCGCCTGCCATTTGATGCGACGGAAATGACAAATGTAACTGGCCAGATAAAGCCGTGCATGATTATGCATCCATCCTGTTGTTAAAAGCTCCGATATAAAATGATCCATGGCGGCGACGCCTGTCTGGGCATTTTTGATGTCATCTGGCAAATCATCCGCGTAGTCGGACGGCTCAAACCCTGTCTTGTAAGGCTCAAGATCATCCCAAATGCCCGCGCCCAGTGATCTGTAAAGACGTTGCCAGTAATCACGCCATGCAAGCTGCTGCACCATTTTTTGAGCCTCAGCAGGATCATCGACCGCGCCCAAAACTCTGTCCCGAACGTCTGGCAGAGACACAACCCCATGCGTAATAAATGAAGACAGCTGCGTCACTGCTCCATCGAGATGGTTACGGGTCCGGCCATAGGCGACAGGATCAATCGCAGCTAACCGTACATTGGCCTCTGCGCGTCCGCCGCGTGTCTCTGACACATAACGATCATCGTCCCGCAGATGTGGGCTCAGTGTTCGCGCCAGCGCGGCTATCGCTGCGCGGTCCATGTCAGGTGTCAGGCGGATCGGGCCGCGTCGAATATTAGAAGAAATTGCCATCTAATATTGCTTACGACTGGCCCGGCTCAGAGGGTTTAGGAATCGCTTGCTTTCTTTCGCGAAACACGCCGCCTCAACCACAACACCAACCAAGTCCCGGGTAAGATGACCAATAAAACCCAAGGCAACACAAAGGCGATCAAATTGATCACCGCCGCCAGTCCTTGCGAAATTGTCCCGACGAAATCTTTCAATGCCGACCCGATGGGAGAGAAAACGGACCCGGACACAGCGCGGCGTTTAGTTTGGTAGCCAATATCAACAATCGACATACTCACCCGTTCGCGGAGCGCCCGCAGCCTCGAGGTCGCGCTTTCAATCTCGCCTTGCACGCGGGCTAACTCGCGCTCCAAAGCCAAGAGGTCGGGCAGTTCCGCATTGCGTGTTTCCAGCAATCCTTGCAGGCGATTCCGCAATGTTGTTTGCGCCGAAAGACGGGCGTCTACATCCAGAATTTGGCGGGTTAAATCTTCGGCAGACACGCGCGAGGAGGTTAACTTGCCGTCGGCCGCTTCAACTGATTGCGACATCGTTTCGCTGAACTGTACCAGCCAGTCCGGTTCGGCCCGCAAAGTGATGGAGGCTGAGACATTATCCGCATCATAGTCTTGCGTCGATTGCGACAAAATTTGGCAAAGACGCGGACCAGCGTCGAGACAGAGTTGAGCGTGGCGCTCTGCGGTCGACTTCACCGCACTAACAGGAAGCGAAAAATCATAACCATAGCGATAGGCTAGATAGTTTGCCGCAGCAGGACTTTCGCTGGCGCCTCCGCTTACCTCTGAACTGGCTGATTTCATCATCGGTGCAGGCGCAGCGACTCTGTCATACAGATCGGATTCCGCGGATTGCATGGAATTATCTGTGCATGCAGCGAGTATAAGACTACTGCCGATCAGCACACGCGCGAAAGTGTTCATAATACTCGGCTCCAATTATTCATTTCATGGCTAGCAAAAAAACATGACCCTGTCTTGAATGAACAAATGGCCAATTATGTGGCAACCCCACCACAGCTTTCTGCCTAACAGGACTATGCGTCTCGCGGGATTTACGTTATGACAGCGCTGTCAAGAATGAAGGATTTGGACCTATGACCACGCGCATTGCTATTAATGGATTTGGCCGCATTGGCCGCAATGTGCTGCGCGCCCTGCACGAATCCGGTCGTACGGACATGGAAGTCGTGGCCATCAATGACTTGTCCTCTACAGAAAATCTCGCGCATTTGCTGAAATATGACAGTGTGCATGGACGTTTTCCCGGCACGATCACAGCGACAGAGAATTCAATCGATATTGGCAATGGCCCAATTCAAGTCACAGCAATCCGCGATCTGGCGGAGCAAAACTGGGCTGATAATAAGGTCGATATTGTCATGGAATGCACAGGCATTTTCACGGCGCGCGAGGCGGCCGCGAAACATCTGGACGCTGGCGCGAAACGCGTCTTGATTTCAGCGCCGGGAAAAAATGCGGATAAGACGATTGTTTACGGGGTGAACCACGATGTGCTCACCGCTGATGACCATATTGTGTCTAACGGGTCTTGCACCACCAACGCGCTCGCGCCTGTGGCCAAAGTCTTGAACGATGCGTTCGGAATTGAATCAGGCTTTATGACAACGGTTCATGCCTACACGGGCGATCAACCCACATTGGACGGTGTTCACCGCAAAGACTTCAACCGCGGCCGCGCAGCTGCGCTGTCCATGATCCCGACGAGTACAGGCGCCGCGAAAGCCATCGGCCTCGTTATGCCGGAACTCGAAGGCAAGCTCGACGGCAAGGCCATCCGCGTTCCAACACCAAATGTGTCGGTTGTGGATCTTGTCGTGAACACGCGCGAAGCCACAGATGTTGACGCTGTAAACGCCGCGTTCCGCAAAGCGGCCAAGACTATGCCGGGTGTTTTGCAAATTGTTGATGACCTGACGGTATCGACCGACTTCAACCACGATGGTCACTCATCATCTCTCATGACGACAGAAACGATGGTTCCTTCACCGAATATGGTCCGCGTTTTGTCCTGGTATGACAATGAATGGGGTTTTTCGAACCGCATGCTGGACACAGCCGCCGTGATGGCCAAGTTCCTATAATATGACCACTTATAAACGCGAGACCATCGCAGACCTCAGAACCCGCCTCTCTTCGCAACTCGCTGCACATGCGGCCGGTCTTAAATCCGACCCGCAAGCCAATCCGGTCAAACGCTTGGCCTATGACATTTCGCGCGAAGTCGAAGACCGGTCCATCGCGTTTCGCGATATCGAAGCGCTGGTCAAACAACTGTCCGACGAAGCGGCCATAGACCGCGCGCGTCGATTGCGCAGCCGCGCCGGATTGGACCGCATCGACGCTTTGCGTACATCGGTCACGGCTGCGGCTAAGGCCAAAGCGAAAGACGGCTGGGACGCATTCAAAGCTTGGGCCGAAGCCCCGGCATCCGGCATTGTCCTGACGGCTCACCCGACATTTTCGCTCTCTCGCGATATTCGCAATACACTGGGCGACATTGCCACGGCAGACGAGACGCCAAAGGCGAGTGTCGAAGCGCTCAAAACTTTTCCCTATTTGCCAAAACGCGCGCCGACACTGCTCGAAGAACATGCCGATACGCAAGGCGCGCTAGGCCGGATTCAAGCCGCCCTTGATGTCGTTAATCAGATCGTGTTGACCGTCGCGCGGGCTGAATTTTCAGAACAATGGACGTCGCTCACACCGCACCTAGCGGACGCCTATAGCTGGGTTGGCTATGACATTGATGGTCGCACGGACATTAGCTGGGGCGACGCGCTGCGGCTGCGCTTGTCCGAAAAACGCGACCAGATCGCGCGCTATTTAGAACAGGCCGAAGCGCTCACGGCCAAAGGCGCAAAACTCTCCGCTTTGGCCGAACGGCTGCAAGACGGATTACTGTCCGCGCGCCGCGATTTGACGCTGTTCGAAACCGACTTGAATGTGCCGGAAAACCTTGTCTCCGCCGCGAATAATTTGACTCGCCAATCGGATCGCCGTTTGCTTTCGACCGAGAGCTTGAATCCGCTTTTGGACGAAGCCATTGCGGCGGCCAAAGATGATTTGGTGCTCGACATTCTAACGCTCAAAGCCCGTATGCGCGCCTTTGGCCTCGGTACGGCCCGCATCCATTTCCGCGTCAATGCACGGCACATTAATGCCGCCATGCGCGCGGCGTTTGGCCTCAAAGATAACACATCCGATCAGCGCACATTGCTGCGCCGCGCGACGAAGATGACGAATGAGACGACGGCGCGTCCGGTCAACTTCGCCAGCCTCGCGCTGGAACGCTCCACCGCGCATGAGAAAGTGATCCTCAGCGCGCAAATCCACAAATATATCGATTCCGAGACACCGATCCGTCTTTTGATTGCCGAAACCGAAGACAGTCTTGTCCCGCTCGGCGCGCTCTATCTCGCCAAGCTTTATGGCCTCGAAGATCATATCGACATTTCGCCTTTGTTTGAAACCTCCGACGCGCTCAATAACGGCGGGCGGATCATTGGAAAGATGCTCGAAAACTCGGCTTACCGTGATTATGTCCAAGCGCGCGGCATCTTTGCCGTGCAGACGGGTTTCTCCGACGCGGGACGTTTCATGGGGCAACTGCCTGCCACGCTCGCGATTGAACGTGTCCAAAGCCAACTCGCCCGCGAACTTGACCGCGCCGACATTACCAATGTCAAAGCCGTCGTGTTTAACACGCACGGCGAAGGCTTAGGACGCGGCGGCCACCCTGGCACGGTTGGACAGCGCGTCGATTACGCGATGAGCCCCTACGCCATTCGCCAGTTCGAAAAACGCGGCATTCCGCTTTGCCATGAAACTAGTTTCCAAGGCGGTGACGGTTTCTTGTGGTTCCAAACCCAAGCCCTGTCTGACGCAACGGTTTTGAGCCTTATCGAGGCTCGGTTTGCAGACCGAACTGAGGCCGAAAACGACCCGTTTTACACGGAACGTGATTTCTCATGGGATCTTTACCGGACCATTCAGAACGCACAGGAAAAGCTCTATGATGATCCTGACTATGTAACCATCTTAGGTGGGTTTGGTCAGAACTTGCTGATCCCAACGGGCTCACGCGCCGTGAAACGCGCCAAGTCCGCTAGCGGTGCCGACACGTTCGATCCGCGACAGCTTCGGGCCATTCCGCACAACGCCATCCTGCAACAATTCGGGTGTCCCGCGAACCTGTTCTACGGCGTTGGACGGGCAGCATCGATTGACCCGGAAAAGTTTGATAACCTCTTGGAGAACTCGGCGCGCGCGCAATCCATTTTCCAATTGGTTGCGACAACCATGTGCCGGACCAATTTGTCGATCCTCACCAGCTATGGCCGCTTGTTCGATCCGGGGTTCTGGGTCGCGCGGGCTTTGTCCGGCGAAGAACCGATGCTGGCTGAACGCTCCGCTGTGATCGCAGACACATTGATGACCAACCCGTGGCGATCACAGATTATGGACCTCACCAATCGATTGCGGTTGGACGTTCGCGAGACACGTGAACGGTTTGATTGTCAGTCATCGTCTGGGGAAATTTTAGCGCTGCTGCATGCGTTACGCCTCGCGGTCGTCATGAAAATGATGATTTTGGCGACAGAACTGCCCGTCGTGTCGGACTCAGAAACATCGCGTCTATCCGTTTTGCAACGGCTGCAAACATTCCAGATTGATGGGATCATCGATGATTTAGAGAACCGCTATCCAGCCAGCAAACCGTCGCTAGATTGGACGCGTGAACTCACCGAGCAAACCGACCTGCCCGATAGCTCAGGCTTCCCGCACATCGCGGACGAAGTGATTAAACCGCTGAGCCGCGCTCGCGATTTGGCACGACAGATTACCGTGGCAGTCACGCACCATTACGATGCGTTTGGCTAGGGCATTTTCCTCCCCTCTTTGGGGAGGTGTCTGAGCCGTTCGCGAAGACGGAAGGGTACAGTGCACCCAACTTAAATGGGATAACTTTACCCTTCCGGCCCCACTGCGTTCGGCCACCTTCCCTTAAAGGGAAGGAAAATTCAGCAACAACTACCGCCTTGTGACGGGTCCGTTGTGAGTTTCGGCGCGCCGAGCTTTGTCTCTTGCGGATCACGGCGGCGGACACCGCAGTCTTCTGCGGGCCAATCAATACGGTCTTCAACAGCGACGCTCGGTTCGATGCAATAGAACTGATCCGCATAGGGCTCACGTTGCATCAGAGCGAAAGTCTTGGCGCAGACGGCGGAACGTTCACCGCGCCGGAATACATGGCCGTCATCATCTTGCACATTGCGCCACGGGCCTTTGTAAATGACGGCTTGGTTCTTCTCTAGGCACTCACCCTGCTTGCCTTTGTAAGCCAGATAGGTGGCGGAACGAAATTCGATCCCTTCGACGATCTGCCACGGCTCTGCGTCCCATTTATCAACGGTAATCCCGTGAAATCCGGCCTCTTCTAGCGCTTCGCCAAAATGATCTTCTCGCAGCGCGCCGCTGATACAGCCCGACCACAGGCGTGCATCATTCTTCATATCGTCCGGGCTGTCTTCGTCCGAGACAATATCGGACACAGCGACGCGGCCGCCTACTTTCAGAACGCGGAACATTTCCGCGAAAAGCTGTTTCTTCTTTGAATCAGACACGAGGTTCAGAACACAATTGGAAACAATCACATCGACGCTATTATCAGGGATCATCGGTAATTCAGTTTTCAGGCGGAGCATTTCCGCTTCCATTGCCTCGACGCCGTTCGCGTCTGTCACAGGATTATCTGCGAGCCACAGATTGAGCTTATCGAGGTCGAGCTTCAAATCCTCAATATGGCCTCTCCGAAACTCGACATTGGCATAACCGACACGTTCCGCAATGATCGGCGCGTTCTCTTTAGCGAGAGCCAACATGTCATCTGTCATATCGACACCAATGACGCGGCCTTTAGCCCCCACGATTTGCGAGGCAATAAAGCAGATTTTTCCGCCGCCGGACCCCAAATCCAAAACGGTATCGCCGGGACGAACATACCGGCTGGGATCACCACAGCCATAGTCACGGTCGAGTACGTCCTGCGGGATGATTTTTAGATATTGAGGATCATAATCAATCGGACAACAGAGCGCCGCCTCAACGGCTTGCGCGCCCGCACTATAACGGTCTTTGACGTCGTCCCTGACATCCGCATTGGTGGAGTCGAACCCTTGAATATCGTCCATACCGTCAATCCTGATCTTACTATTGGATCAGGTTTACGGTGCCATAGAGCAGAGATCAATCAACCCTTACGGTGTCTCGCGGCGTTTAGATCGCTGGATAAGATAGATTATCGAAAGGGGAAACCCGAGCAGGAACAACCATCCGAACCAAAGGACTGGCGCGGCTATAGGCGACACGTCTTTCGTGTTTTTGTCGCGCATTTCGGGAAATGATAGACTGATCGTCGAATAGCTCCAATCCTGAAGCTTATCAATTTTCTCCATATCATCCTCAAAATCTTCAGGCTTGATATGGTCTTGCTTGCTCTGCCAGCGATAGTCTTCGCGAAAAAGACTATCCTCATAAGACTCGTCATAAGAGAAGCGGAAACTATCTGTCTCGACCGTGCGTTTACGGTTGTCGAATTGATAGGCGTCACTGACGACATATTCGCGGATTTGACGGACGTTCCGAGGATGCGCAATCGCGAATGGCGCATCGCGTGTTCCGCCTTCGAAATCCGGCGTTGCGGCCAGCAGTTGATAAGCGCGTGTCTTTAGGCTGCGGCGGTCATCCGATGTATATCCCGTCAGGCGGAAATCCATCCGAAGCTCTGTCCACGCTTCAGCGTCATTAAACTCCCACTCTAAATCACCGACGGTCTCCAAAGTCGGGTAAATATCCGACAAGTAGCGGACAAAACTCTCTTGGACACTCACTTCGCCTTCGCGCGCGACCCAAGCGACGGTCGCATCCGCGTCCTCGCCATATTCGCGGTAAGTCAGGTTATAAAGAATAACGCCGGGTTCAGCGATCAGATCGAAACGTTCAGTAATCAGCTCACGCGCGTCATAATTTGATCGCGGAAGACGCGTGACGGTGGACGCTTCTTCGGCCATTCGCAGGCCATATTCGATATCCCCCTTCTCAAACGTATCGAGCGTACCGAGTTGCGGGTCCCTTGTTGCGTCCATTGGGAAGAGCGCGCCGTCAATCTCTGCGACAACCATAATATGGTCAAAGGCATAAGGGTTGGCGAGACCTTTGAATTCTCCGCCGCGTTCAGACGAATTGACTAAAATCGGGTCAGCCGAAACGCCTAATCCATCCAAAAGCGTCAACAGTAACAAAGTGACGTCTTTGCAATCGCCAAAACGCCGTTTGAGGACGCGCGCGGGACGCCGAGGAATAAATCCGCCTTCGCCCAATTCCAGTCCAACGTAGCGAATATTCGTTTGCACCCAGTCTAGGGCTGCTTTCGCGCGCACTTTCGGATCGGAGTGAGCCGCTGAAATCTCGGCGACAATATCCCGAACCGCAGCACGGTCTTCACTGGACACGTCATAATAGGCTTTAAACAAATCGCCCACATCAGACCAAAGTTCAAAAGGCGTGGTTTCATATGTCGGGCGTGTGTAGGACCACGCTGGTGTATCCGTGTCATAGTCAGGCGCAACCGGATCAGGCGCGTCCCATTGCATCACGGTCCAACCGTTCTCGACAGATCGCTGGGGCTCTGGCGGGTTATTGAGCGGCAACGTATGAATTTCCACGCCCGGCCCGAAGGAAACTCGAACAAAACTTCGTTTGATTTCAGACGTATTCGCGAAGCTACGGCGCGACAGAAACCCTTTCCCAACCGCTGGATTACGGCCGAACGTCGAATAAGCAATATCGAGCCTGTCCCCAACACGAACATCCAGAATGGGTAGTGAAAACGTCATCGTCCCATTGAAAATCATCTGGCTTCGGTCTGTTTCGGTCCGGAACACCATTGCTTCGGACATATCTATCGCGTCAATCTCGCGGCCATCCCGAATGATTGTTACCGAATGCAGCGCAAGCGTTTGGTAAGCCGGATCAAAATCAAGGCTCAGCGTGCCCTCATCCTCTACCGCTGCCGGCGTCAGTAAATCGACCACGTAGCGGGTTGAATATTCGTCAGTCGTCAGACTGTATCGATTTTGGTAATCGACCAGCGGGTAGGTTTTACGGCGGCCTTCATCTTGCGTGGCATCAAAATCAGGAATGTCGACGGATACTGCCCAGGACGGGCGGGGTTCGATCCGGACATAATCGGCCACATCTTGTGCCAGAGCCGGGTATGCTAAAATCCAACCCAGCAACGTTATCCAAAATATTTTCATAAATTCCCGACCCATGAGCAACTGGCTAATCGACATTATTCGCCATTGCAATGTCAGGTCGTGCGAAGCGCGAAAAACTTCACTCACCCTCTCGCAAAGCTTGCCAGATCGTCCGTAAATTGTCAGGGGCCACGCATGAGTTTTGACGCAATCAACCTTGGCTTTGCCCTCGCCTTTCTGGACCAGATCGGCGTGCTCGTCTTCGCTGTCTCTGGCGGGATTGTCGCCGTGCGGGCTAAAATGGATCCGTTAGGCGTCTTGGTTCTGTCGTTTCTGCCCGCTTTAGGCGGCGGCACATTGCGAGATCTAATCTTGGACGTTCCGATTTTCTGGCTGACGGACACGCGGTCCCTTTTGATGGTCTTGTTTGGCGCGATCCTCGCCTGGATTTTCGGAACGCGCGTTGAAGAATTCAAACCAATCCGTTGGGCCGACGCGGTTGGACTTGCCCTATTTGCCGTGGCCGGGACTGCAAAAGCCCTCGGCTTGGGCCACTCCATTACGATTGCCGTGATCATGGGCGGCGTTACCGCTTCAGCAGGCGGGTTGCTACGCGATGTCGTGGCTGGCCGTGAGCCGATGCTGCTCAAACAGGATATTTACGCCACGGCAGCGCTGCTCGGCGGGTTAGGCTATGCGCTGTCAGACCGCGCAGGGCTATCCTTCGAGCTTTCGACATTGATCGGGTTTAGCTTGGCCTTCGCGCTGCGCGCCTGTGCCATCAGGTTCGGATGGTCACTCCCGCAAGCGAAATAGCGTTAAGTCGTCGCGACATATAACCAGGCCTGCAACCCGCTCGCCAGGATAACTAAGACTCGCTCATAATCGTCGACTTCATAAGCATCAGCTCTCGCCAGTTGCGCAGCCGTCACAGTAAAAACAGTCCCAGCAACGCTATCTTTAGCGTCGTTCGTTTCAGTCACAATCGGATGAAACCGTTCGCCGCTGAGGGCGAGGACGGCCGGGTCCGTGATCTCAATCATCGTCTTCGCAAAGCCCACAAGCGCATCGGGTTCCCCGCAGAGGGTCTCCCCAAAAGTTTCAACTTGAACAGCCGGCAGTTGGAGCGTGCCATATGAAAAAAGATGTTCCATCTGCCCCAACTAGACTATGCGTGCGCCTATGACAAAATCTACAAACTCCGCCGGACCGATCGCTCACGCGACACTCTATCACTACCCGCTATCGCGATCCGTCCGCGTTCGAATGTTGCTCATCGAACTGGGTGTTCCGCATGAACTTGTTCGCATTGATCTATTGAAGGGCGAAGGCATGTCGCCGAAGTTTTTAGCATTGAACCCTAATCACGCCGTCCCTGTGCTCCATCTGAAATATAGCGATGGTAAGGAACAGACCCTGTTTGAAAGCGGCGCGATGATCCTGCATCTCGCCGATTTATTCCCTGATGCGAATCTCGCGCCATCAGTTTCTGATCCCACTACGCGGGGTGACTATTTACAAATGGTCGCGTTTAATGCGTCGCACCTCGATACGATCCTATGGAATATCCGCTTGAACCGCGATCTGTTTCCCAAACCCGTGCGGAGCGAAGCGATTGTCGCGTTCAATATGGCCAAGTTAGAAAACGAAATTATGCCTCAACTTGAAGCGCGCCTGTCCAAACACGATTGGATTTGCGGTGATGAATTTACCGCGGCCGATTGTATTATGGCGCAAAATGTGGGTTGGATTCGGGCCTATGGCGTCGGCCATACAGGCGCGGTTCACGACTATGCCAAACGTCTTCAGGCCCGCTCAGCGTGGCAAGAGGCGTATGCGGATGCCAGCGAGTTTGAACGATGAGCGATCTACAATTCGGCGCGATTGGCTACGGCTGCTGGCGCTTTGCGACCAATAGTGTTTCCGAAGCTGACCGCCTCATCCGAACCGCGCTGGACTGCGGCATGACCCTGATTGATACGGCCGATATTTACGGGCTCGACGCGCCGCGCGGTTTTGGCGGAGCGGAAGCTGTTTTGGGCGAAGTCTTGGCGGCATCGCCAGAGCTGCGGGGTCAAATGACGCTCACGACCAAAGGCGGCATCATTCCGCCTCGGCCCTATAATAGTTCTCATGACTATCTAATGGGGGCGCTAGAGAATTCATTACGGCGTCTGCAGATTGAGCATATCGATTTGTACCAAATCCACCGCCCAGACCTCACTACCCCAATGGCCGCACTTGCCGAAACGCTGCACGCAATGTTGGACAGTGGAAAAATCGGCGCGGTGGGCGTGAGCAATTTCACTGTCTCGCAGATGCGCTCACTCTCCGCTCATTTGGATGTTCCCCTTGCGACGCTTCAACCGGAGTTTTCTGTCCTTGAACAATCGGCTTTGACAGACGGCGTTTTAGATTACGCTGAAGAAATCGGCGCAATTGTGCTCGCATGGTCGCCTTTGGGTGGCGGTCGGCTGTTCTCAGAGGACGGCGCTGTGCAACAAGCGGTCGCTAAGATCGCCCGGGAAACAGGGTACACGGCGACACAGATCGCTCTGGCCTTCACGCGCGGATTTGGCGCGTCCGTTGTCCCGCTCATTGGGACGCAGCGCGAAGCCCGTATTGAGGACGCGGCCGGCGCAGCCGATGTGACCTTTACGGCGCGGCAGGTTTATGACCTTGTTGAGGCCTATCGCGGCACGCCCATGCCGTAAAATGTCAGTCCGCGACAGTTTGTCATACTAACTGGATCGAATGAGGAAACAGATCAAACCTAACGCGATAGGCGGCACCCCGTCGCCGCGATTGCCTTATCTGCTGCAACTTCGAACCGAGACGAAAAAACCCCGGCACCGGTGCCGGGGTTTCCGTGGGGGTCTATCTGTTGGCGTGGCCTGCGATTAAAACTTACGCGTCACGCCGACCGTCAGGACGGGAAAATATTTATAGTCTTCTGCATCTTGTTCAATGGACAAAACTTCTTCTTGCAGCTCTGACAGCAATGTCGGGTCTGAACTCAGCAAACCATTCGCGGAGACCAAATCAACCTCGGCAGACCCGACGAACATAACGCCCGCGCGAGCATTGAATGACCAGTTGCTGGAGGTCCGAGCGAAATTATCAAAGCCTATGCCTGCGTAGGGCGCGAACTCTTTAAATTGAACCGTCCCAAACAGGGAGCCAACTTCTGCAGGTGTAAAGCTCATGCCGCCGATGTTTACGTTGGCAGAAGGTGTCGCCGTCAAATCGGCTTCCTTATCACCAATATAAGCGCCGCCCGACACGACAAATGAGTTCCCGAAGGGAGATAGATCAGCGAACGCGCCGAAATTCGACAGTGTAAAGTCACCATCATAATTGATGCCGTCGCTTTCAATGTCGCCGGAGAATTCTGCGAAGTTGTATCCCCCGCGAAGCATAATGCGGTTGTTTGGGGCGACTTTCACTTCTGCGGAGACACCTGTAGTCCCAGCTGTCAGGCCAAGTCCAATTTCAGCCGCATGGGCTGTCGCTGGGAGTGTAAGTGCAACTGCGCATGTTATAGCGAGAGCGCAAAGGGGTCGTTTTGACATCGAGGGAAACTCCATCAGAGAAATAAGTGAGATCGCAATATGCGCGCTCAGATTTCAAACCTGTGACAAAACAGCGTTGATTTCACCTTAACCCATTTAAATTTTGTCATGTTAGGAAGGAAATTAGCGTCAGGTTTCAAAATATCGGGAACCATATGTCACTTAAACCGTAGGTTTAGTCTAACCACAGGAGACTACCTGCTTTTATGAATGACCTAAACACTGCCAATTTGACCCTATCCTTTGACGCCCCCCTCGTCCGGCTGTCCGTAACCGGACCCGTGAGCCAAGACGAAGCCACAGAAACTATGGAGTGGTTCGACGCGCTCGGGGAAAGCCAAGACCGCTACCAACTCTATCTCGAAATTCCAAAAATGCACTTCCCCGATCTCGGGTCCGTCCGGCAGACATTTTTGTCGCTTGCCAATATTATGCGCGGTCTCGAAGCCTGTGGGAAATGCGCCGTTGTCACAGACAGCCCGTTTTTGCGCTCGACGGCCAAGATCGAAGGCACAGCCATGCCGCAGATGGAAGTCGACAGTTTCGGGATTGTCGAACTAGCCGACGCTGAAGACTGGCTCGAAGCCGCATAGGCGATACACCCTATCAGAAAAACCCGGCCACAAGAGCCGGGTTTTTTATGCGTTAAGCTTTATCAAAATCACTCGCGCTATGCCGTTCCGGTAAACCTTTATCGTCCCAAGTCCGGTTGACCAGTTGCCCGCGCTGCACAGCCGGACGCGACCCGATGAGTTTCGCCCAGCGCATCACATGCTCATATTCATGAACCTGAAGGAATTCTTCAGAGTCATATAGAAGCCCGCGTGCGAGCGCCCCATACCATGGGTAAATCGCGAAATCGGCAATCGTGATGTCAGAGCCTGAGATATACTCATTCTTTGCCAGTTGCTTATCTAGCACGTCCATCTGGCGTTTTACCTCCATAGCGAAACGGTTAATGGCATATTCGATCTTCATCGGCGCATAGGCATAAAAATGGCCGAAACCGCCGCCTAAATAAGGCGCACTGCCCATTTGCCAGAACAACCATGACAGACACTCTGCCCGCGCAGCACGGTCGGTGGGTAAAAATAGGCCGAATTTTTCAGCCAAATAAGTCAGGATCGCGCCGGATTCGAACACACGCACATGTGGGTCCTCGGAATGATCCATCAGGGCCGGAATTTTGCTATTCGGGTTAACCTCAACAAATCCAGACGTAAATTGATCGCCTTCACCAATATTCACAAGCCACGCATCATATTCAGCACCCGAATGCCCGGCCGCAAGCAGCTCTTCGAGCATAATCGTGACTTTAACGCCGTTAGGGGTTCCGAGCGAGTAAAGCTGCATCGGGTGCTCACCCACCGAACGCGCCTTTTCAGACGTCGGCCCACTGATCGGGCGATTAATATTGGCAAAGCGTCCACCGCTTTCGGTATCCCATGTCCAAATTTTGGCGGGCGTATAGTCTGAGAGTGTTTGTGTCATGGCAGGTTCCTAGAATATATTTGTGCAACATCCCAATCACATGCGGGTGAAGCAAGAAAAAAGCCGCCCCATTTCTGGAGCAGCTTTCGCGAAGAACGGTTTCGAACCTTGAATGCTCGACCTGTTTATCCACTAGAATTGTCGTTATGCGGCGCGTTTGAAGTCTCGCTGGAAGGTACGCTCATGGCGGCCCTCATTAATTTCTTCGACCATTTTCTGGTTGAATGCCGGAATGTCAGCGGGCTTGCGACTTGTCACGATACCATTATCCGTCACCGTTTCACCGTCTGTCCATTGACCACCGGCGTTGCGGATGTCTGTCTTAATCGATGGGAATGATGTCAGTTCGCGGCCTTGGACAAGGTCGGCTTCGACCAGTAACCATGGACCGTGGCAGATTGCACCAATCGTTTTGCCCTGCTCCGCGAAGTCTCGGACCAATTGTACGGCTTTATCTTGCATTCTTAGCGTATCCGGGTTTTTCAGACCGCCTGGAATGATAAGGCCATCATAGTCATCTACGTTGACATCGCTAAACGTCATCTCCGGCGTGTACGCCCGCTGCTCGTCGCTGTCTGCCTTGATCGGCTCGGTTTTCATAGACGCCACATGGACGGTTGCGCCTTGGCCGCGCATGTAATCCATTGGCTCGAAGAATTCTTCCTGCTGAAAACCGTCGGCGGCGATAATTAAGAGTTTTTTCTGTTTCAAATTTGTCATGGTACTCCTCAGTACTGAAGGGTAACCGCGGCGAACATGTCTTTCGACTTATCCGCTATTGTCTTCGCGATGAGCTGATAAATTCGCTCGTCTTGCCTAATCAATGGCTGAACCCATAATTTCGTTCCGAAAAAACTTCATTTTTTCAATACATTGAACAGATAACATCATCTATTCACCGCAATCAAAATGCGGAAGACATTGCCACTCCGTGTTAGAAGCCGCATATCCCAGTTATGAAAACTGATGCTGCGCCCCAACCGACCCGACTGTCGGATTACGTCCCTTACAATTTTGAAATCGCGGAAGCGCGGTTCGACTTTCGGCTTGATCCGAAAGCGACAACTGTTCGCTCCCTGCTAACAATGAAACGCATCGCGCCCGGCCCTGTCGAATTGGACGGCGAGAATATCGACCTTGTCAGTGTTGAAATTGATGGAAGGCCGCTAAAACGCAGCGAATATAGGCTCACCCAGACGCAGCTTATTCTCGAGGAAACACCGGACGAATTTACCCTCAACATAGAAACTGTCTGCGACCCCAGTTCGAATACAACGCTTATGGGTCTCTATGTATCTGGCGGGCGTTTCTTTACGCAATGCGAAGCTGAGGGCTTCCGCCGCATCACCTATTTCCCAGACCGCCCAGACGTGATGAGTGTTTATACAATTCTGATCGATGCCGACAAAGCAGCCTATCCGACGCTACTGTCCAACGGCAATAAAATCGATGGCGGCGATATAGACGGCGGACGTCATTTCGCGGTCTGGCATGATCCTTTCCGTAAACCTTGTTATCTCTTCGCCCTCGTCGCGGGTCAATTTGATTGTCTGGAAGACAATTTCACGACCATGAGCGGTCGGCATATCCCGCTGGAAATTTACGTTGATCCGGGGGACGCCCCAAAAGCCGCTTACGCGATGGACAGTCTCAAACGATCAATGGCGTGGGACGAAACCGCCTTTGGCCGCGAATATGACCTGGACATGTTCATGATCGTCGCCGTGCGTGATTTCAATTTTGGCGCCATGGAAAATAAAGGGCTCAACATTTTCAATTCCTCGCTCCTGCTCGCCGATGCGCAGACCGCGACGGACATGAATTTCGAACGGATCGAATCTGTTGTGGCGCATGAGTATTTCCACAATTGGACGGGCAACCGCATCACTTGCCGCGACTGGTTCCAGCTTTGCCTGAAGGAAGGCTTCACCGTCTTCCGCGATCAAGAATTTTCTGCTGATCAGCGCGGCGCCGCCGTACAGCGGATCAAGGATGTCCGTGCTTTGCGCGGGCGTCAATTTGCCGAAGATAACGGCCCTCTCGCCCACCCGGTTCGCCCAACCGAATATCTCAAGATCGATAATTTCTACACCGCCACGATTTATGAAAAGGGCGCGGAGTTGATCCGGATGCTCAAAGCCTGGCTCGGCGATGAGATGTTCCGTAAAGGCAGTGATCTCTATTTCGAGCGGCTCGACGGCACGGCCGCGACAATTGAGCAATTCCTCGCATGCCACGCCGATGCGTCTGGCGAAGATATGTCGCAATTTCTCCAATGGTATCAACAGGCTGGAACGCCGCGTTTAACCATGCGCCGCCATCAAACACCCACCACACCCGTGGGTAGCCATGTCGTGTCTTTCCACCAAAACACACCTCCCACGCCCGGACAGCCTGATAAGAACCCAATGCTTCTCCCGATCCGCTGGCAAGCCATCGGCGATAACGGACCGCTCATGGACCCTCAACTCACAGTGATGACGACTGAAAAAACGAGTGTCTCCTACCCTCGTTTCGACGAGCCGCATTCCATCTCTGTTTTGCAGCAATTCTCTGCGCCCGTGATCTTGAATTCGGATGCGACAACGGAAGACCTGATCCGCTTGATGGGAAATGATCCCGATGCGTTTAACCGCTGGGAAGCCGGACAAACCCTCGCGCGTCGCCTGTTGGCTGATTTCGCGAAAGCGTTGGAAGCTGGCACAATGCCGCCCAAGGACACAGCCTTGCGCGACTATACGCAAGCGCTAGGAACCACTCTGCGTGACCCGCAATTTAATGACGCGTTCAAAGCGCTGGTGCTGACGCCGCCCACCGCGATGGAAGTGTTGTTGGTCGCAGCCCCTGTCGACCCGATCGCCGTGCATGAGGCCAGTAACTGGCTGGCTCGCGCTGTTGCGGATGCCTTGCGGGATGATCTGGTCGCAACCTATGCCGCGAAAAGCGATGACGGCCTCTTCTCACCGGATGCGGACGCCGCAGGTCGCCGCGCACTGAAAGGACGATGCCTCTCCTTGCTTGCCTCCCGTTTCGACCCGCTCGCCGCCGCTTTGGCATCGAACCAACTCGACGGTGCGACAAATATGACGGACGAGATTGGCGCGCTTGTCACCCTGTCCCGCCTCGGCGGACAACGGGTTGAGAGCTCCATGACGCAATTCTTTGAGAAATGGAAAGATCAGCCGCTGGTCATCGATAAATGGTATTCCGTGCAATCCATGCGGCATCACGCGGACGGCATTCATGCTATTATCCGGTTGGCCGAAACACCGAGTTATGAGCGCAATAACCCCAACCGCGTTCGGGCCCTCGTCGGAGGGTTTGCCATGGGCAATGTCAAATTATTTCATAAGCTCGACGGCTCTGGCTACCGTTTCTTCGCAGACCAAGTCCTCGACATGGATGGGCGCAATCCATCCGTTGCGGCCCGGCTTCTCGGGGCCTTCGAAATTTGGCGCAAACTCGACCCTACGCGTCAAGTTTTGGTTCGCAAAGAACTCGACCGCATCATCGCGGCCAAGCCCAGCAAGAACGTCATGGAAATCGCTCAGCGTACGCGCGGGTAACGCTGACCCCGCGCAGTCCGTCTACGCCCTTCAATCGACGCCGTGTAGCTAACCGTTTCTTTAGCGCCTCTTCACGCGATCTTAGCGGGTCTGTGAGAAGCGGGTACCTATGCAAGTGCTATCCAATGTTCTGACCGCGGCGGGCTTCCGCGAACATATTTCCGAACAACGCTATTCTGTCATGCGCCAACCGATTGTCGATTTGGCGACGGGAGAGATTCATCACTATGAATGGCTCGTTCGGTTTAAAGGCCAAGGCACACAAGGTGTCATCCGTCCCGCAGAAATTTCTGGCGTCATCCGTGATCTCGATTTGTCCATGTTGGCGCAAGCCATTATCGTTTTGAACGAAGACCCTGACGGGATCGGAATAGCGATCAACCTGTCAGGCGCGTCGGTTGATCGGGAAAATTTCAAACCATCCGTTCTGGCCTGCCTGACCGCGTTGACGGCCTCGCCGACCAAACTCATTATGGAGTTGACGGAAAGCTGGGACATGGACCGGATTGAACTGGCTGAAAGCCTGTTGACCGAACTCAAATCCAGGGGGCATCCCGTTTGTTTGGACGATGTCGGCGCAGGCGCTGCGTCTATCCGGTACTTACGCGCTCTTCCCGCTAATTGGCTCAAAATCGACGGCGCGTTCGTCGCAGCGGCCTATAATAATGCGCGCGACCGCGCGATCCTAAAGGCGCTCATGTCTTTACGCGAACCTCTGGATGTTCGCTTTATCGCCGAAGGTATCGAAACCGTGGAATTGCTGGATTTCGTCCGCCGCCTCGGCATTGATGCGGGCCAAGGGTATGCTCTGGGTAAGCCTGAACCGGAAACCCGCATAAAATAGTATTAAAAGCGGTCAAAAACCGCTGTATTACCAAACTATTAACCTTAATTTGGTTCGACAGAGGAAGGGCTGCCGGATACCGTTTCTCGGTGATTCGGAAGAGGAGGCTGACTGCATCCGACATGGCGGCAAACCGCACATATCCAGGGGGCCCTGCGCCTCAGCAATCAGCTCCAACGCCCGGGCCAGCCCAACCCCATACCCCACAGCCATATACGGGTTATCCGCCGCCTCAAGATTCAGGTCCGGTAGAATTCGTGCCCCAAGCGCCAAGAGCGCCAGAAGCAAACACTGCGCCAAATCCAATACAAAACTCTGGTTATCAGCATGCGGCTCAAGGCGTGAGGCCGCCCGCGCCCAACCCAGCTTACCACGCACCGCAAGGCCAAAATTCGCCGCCCCAGCCAACTCAAGCCCGTGCGCCGGAAATGACGCCGCCGAATGGCACAGGTGATCTGCTCGCCAATCGGCAGCAACGTTTGATGTCGCGGCACCATCCCGCAAACGGGGAGAACGATTCATCCTCTGCAGAGCGTTTCTCAGAGAATGTTGGCGGCGGACAAGCGCTTAGACGGCTCTTGATCGCTGCGCTGGCCTTCGTCATGCTAGTCGTCATTTTATTCACAACGATGACCGTTGGTGATTACAGCCGGCATGCCAGCCAAACTAAGTCAGCTCTGACAGCAAGTCTCGAAGTTCGAGCCAAATCTGTGTCCCAAGCCATTGATGCACAAACATCCGTTATCAACATTGCCTTGTCCGTCTCTCGCGACCCGAACACGATTGCTCAAATCACACGCCAATCAGACGCCGTTCGCGGCGTGGCTGTGCTCAATGCCCAAGGCCAAATCCTCGCCGAAACTGATCGCGCGGGCGCAGCCTTGTCACAAATTGATCTCGGCGGCATTAGTGACGGGCAGACCCGCATTGCTTCACTCATTCAACCCGACACCGGACAGACAACACCTGTGATCGTTCAGCGGGCGCAAGACTATTATGTCCTGACGGCCTTAAATCCGGGCTCATTGGCCGCGGGCGGCGGACAGAATAGCGCGCTGGTTTTATCCAATGGCCGCTTGATCGATGCCCCGCCCAGCATCGGCAAAGTAGGAGCTTACAATCATTTCGAGCTGACGACGGCCCGCATGACCGCAATTGCACAATTAGGCGGAACAGAATTGGTTCGTTCAACGAATTTAGGGGAACCCGTCTGGCTCGGCGCCAGCCCTATTCCGAAATCTGGCGGCTCAATGCTCCTGCTCGATCAAGAAAGCCGGTCCATGCCAGGATACCTACCCCAAAACCTGCTTATGTTTGCCCTATTGCTCGCTGGGCTGGTGTGGTTGGGCTGGATGCTTACAAACCAACTCTTTACGCAGATGCGGGCATTGCGAGCCCGAAGCACGGATGATGAAGTCTCCCGTCAGCGCTACCAAGCGGCTGTCGAAGGATCTGGTGGCGGTGTTTGGGAAATTGATCTGTCGAACAACATGGCCTTTGTGAGCGCTTCGCTCGCGAAAATGTTTGGTTTAGGAAACGACGAAACAGTCGTGACGCTGCCGCAATTTTTAGGAATTTTTGAAGCTTTTGACCGCGATAAACTTTATAACACGATCCGCCGCGCCCATGTGAGCGGGGCTTTCGATATGGAGTTTTCACTCGATAAATTGCCCCTTATCGTCGCCTGTCGGGGCGTTCCGTCAACGCGCGGCTATGATCAGGCGAAAGTCATCATCGGCATGGCAATTGACGTCACCGAGACGCGCACGACGCAACACCGCCTGAAAGCGGCAGAAGCCCGCCTTTATGACGCGCTTCGGTCCATGAACGATAGTTTTGTCGTTTGGGACCAGATGGATCGATTGGTTCTATGGAATAGAAAATTCGAAGAGTTTTTCGGGTTCGAAGCTGGTAACCTTCAACCCGGAATGGAATATGCGGTCGTCGATCACTATGCGAGCCAGGTCGTTGATAGTGTTCGAGAACTCGACGGCGAAACCGAACGCGAAGTACAGCTGACCGACGGCCGCTGGCTCCGCTACATTGAGACGCAAACGGTCGATGGCGGCAGAGTGTCTATCGGAACAGATGTGACCGGCATTCGGGCCCGCGAGACAGAACTGGAAGCCAACCGTGACCGCCTACAATCAACCATCAACATTCTGCGTGAGTCACAAACGCGTATCGTAGAACTTGCCGAAAATTATGAGCAAGAAAAAATTCGCGCCGAGGAAGCCAACCAATCTAAATCCGAATTCCTCGCGAATATGAGCCACGAGCTCCGGACGCCTTTGAATGCCATCAACGGATTTTCCGACATCATGAAAAAGGAAATGTTCGGCCCGCTCGGTGATCCGCGTTATCGCGAATATATTTCCGACATCCTATTTTCGGGCCAACATTTGCTGAGCTTGATCAACGATATTCTTGACATGTCGAAAATTGAAGCGGGTAAAATGTCTCTGAATTCAGAGACAATGTCGATTTCAGACATGATCACGCAAGTGCTTCGTATTGTTCGGGGCCGCGCGGATGAGAACAGGTTGAAACTCATTCACGACGAAATCGACGCTCAGGATATTGAAGCGGATCCGCGGGCCGTGAAACAGATTTTGCTGAATCTCGCGACAAACGCGATCAAATTCACGCCTGAGGGCGGGACAGTCACGCTAAAAGTCGAAGCAAAATCAACGGGCATTATCGTTCACGTGAGCGACACAGGCATTGGTATCTCCGAAGACGATATTGCGCGTCTGGCGCAACCGTTCGAGCAAATCGACAGCCAGCATTCCCGCAAGCACGAAGGCACGGGCCTAGGCCTCGCCCTATCAAAATCCTTAGTCGAATTGCACGGCGGCAACTTCAGCATGAGCTCGGTCTTGGGCGAAGGCACAACCGTCACATTCACCCTACCAAACACGCCGCTCGTCAAGGCTGTTAAAGTCGAGAAGACAGAAGTCGGCGACGAAATTACGCGTCTGGCGCAGGATATCGCGAATGTCCTTGGCCAAGGAGAGCATCCTGATTCGGGCACCACACAAACCAATAACCCGTCCGAAGGCGCAGCGGCTTAAACAGAACAGCTAATCAACGCCATAGTTAAGGTTCTGAAGAATGCCCTTCGGTTCTGACATTTTTCGCGCGTGGGAAAACTAGTTCTACTTTTAACCCCGGGCGGCCATCATGATCATCCTGCCCCGCCAAGATGGCTTCAGACCCAAGCCCATCATCCAGCACCAACTCAGCTTGATGTAGGTCAGCAATCGCATCAACCATGGCGAGGCCCAATCCTGACCCCGGCAAGGTGCGGCTTTTGTCCAGGCGAACAAAACGCTCTCTGACGCGTTCCCGATCAAACACGGGAATACCCGGACCATCATCTGCCACGAAAACGCGGATCCGCCCACGCTGCCCTTTTTGAGCCGACAAGTGGATGCGGGTTCCGCCGCCTCCGCCCGCATATTTGATCGCATTTTCAACCAGGTTCGATACAGCTTGAGACAGAAGCCCGCGATCCGCCATGATCGTCAGGCCGGGCGCAATATCATAGGTGAATGTCAGCCCCGCATCCTCGCAGGCTGGCTCATACAGCTCCGCAAGATCATCAAGGATCGGTTTCGGGTCGAGAGGCTTAAGCAACTCCCGGCGCTCTCCTGCTTCTAAGCGCGCGATCCGCAGAACAGAATCAAACGTGCCGAGCAACTCATCAGCATCGGCCGCAGCGGCGTATAGAACATCGGCCTCGGCATTCTCCCCCGCTTCGACAGCGGCTGTTTCCAGGCGAGTCCGAAGACGGGTTAGCGGCGTGCGTAAATCATGCGCGACGGAATCCCCTGCGTAGCGCATCGCTTGCATCAGCCGATCAATGTGATCGAGCATGCCGTTCAAATGCTCGGCCAAGCGGTCCATCTCATCTTCGGAATAATTACGCGGCGCGCGGCGATCCAAATGGCCCGCTTGCACATCGGTCGCCAGTTTGTTCAAAATATCAACCCGCAGAGCAAAGCGGCGGGCCACGAATATAGACGACAAAATACCCAAAAATAGCGCAATCAACGACGAAAACGTCATGGCGCTCCGCATCCGTTCGCCTGTGCGGCGGATATTTTCGACGTCGCGACCAACAAAAATCACGCCGACTTTTTTATTGTTCTCAGAAATCGCGTGCCCAATCGCGATGATCCGGCGTTCTTCCGCCTCATCGCCGTCAGAGCTTTCGACCAAGGCTATCGCATCTTCGCGCAAAAGGTCTCGGCTATCAAATTTGGCCAGTTCAGGCGCATTAATACCCTGATCTTCAATTTCGTCAGTCACGAGTTTCCCGACGGCTGCACCTTTGAAAACAAACATTGAGTAGACGTCGGGTGACACGTCTCGCAGCGTCACAACACGCGCCAGAGTTTCGCGGGCGCCTTGGTCGAAATAGGCCTGCAGGATCGCGGTATTATCCGCATTATCATCTGCGCCAATCCCGTTGCGTTGGGCATTTTGCACGGCATTGGCGCCGCCCCGCGCGAACAAAGTTTCCAGTTCCGCGAGTTCTGCTCTCAAACTATCTTCAACACGGCGTTCTTCTGACGACACAAGACGGTCATAGACAATCAGTTGCGCAACCAGAAGCGAGCCCCCAAAAAGAAGTGCCCCGACTAAGGATAGTCGGAACACTGTATTTTTGAGAAGCCGTCCCAGCGTTTCGGCAAGGTCACCGAGCGGCTGTACATTATTGTGTTTCGTCGTCGTCACCGATTACGGTTGCAGGCGGTAGCCAGCCCCGCGAACGGTGTGGAGAAGAGCTGTCTCAAACTCTTTATCGATCTTACCGCGCAAGCGCGAAATATGGACGTCGATAACATTGGTTTGGGGGTCAAAGTGATAGTCCCAGACTTTTTCGAGCAACATGGTGCGAGTCACAACGCGCCCGGCATTGCGCATCAAACATTCCAAAAGACGGAATTCACGCGGCTGTAAAAGGACTTTCTGGCCACCCCGATGAACGGTCCGCGCCAGCAAATCCATTTCAAGATCGCCAACTTTCAGCTTCGTGACAGCCGCCGTCGGATCGGACCGCCGCCCAATGGCCTCAACACGGGCCAGAAGCTCCATGAAAGAATAAGGCTTGGCAAGATAGTCATCACCGCCCGCGCGCAGGCCTTCGACTTTATGGTCAGTCTCGCCAAGTGCCGACAAGATTAAAACGGGCGTCGCGTCGCCTGCTTCTCTTAGGTCTGTCAAAACTTCAAGACCGTCTTTTTTGGGCAACATCCGGTCCAAAATGAGCGCGTCATATTCCGCCGCGTTCGCCATTTCCAACGCGGTATCCCCGTCCGCCGCCAAATCAACAACATGTCCGGCCTCGGAGAGACCTTTCTTGACATATTCTGCGGCGACTTCGTCGTCTTCGACAACTAGGATTCTCATAGCTTACTCCATGATCTTCGTCTGTAATGCTTTGTCCATGTGCTTAAGGCAATGGAAAGCATAAAGATAACGACCATTCGGTAAGGTTTGAGAATAGACGCATAAAAGCGCCTATTATCGGCTTTATTTCGCTGTTTTTGGGCTGATAACGGTGGTTATCAGTCTCTCACATAGGGAGGTCGAGCGTTTGAAACCCACCATCTTTGAGTCTGAGGCGAATACTAACGCTGTCAACTTCATCAAGTTTCGCGTTCAAGACAATGGACCGCCATTTATCAACTTCGGCTATCGGCGCGCCGTCAGCTTCCAGGAGGACTTGTCCAATTTCGAAGCCCGCCTGCTCTGCGATTGATCCCGGATCGACACTCTCAACATAGACGCCGAGTTGGTCGGACCGCATGCCAATGGCTGAACGGAATTCAGCGGAAATATCGAGGACATGAACACCTGTGTTAATATTGATCCGCGCGTGCGGTTCGCTTTTCGGGGCGGGCGGCGGAAGACCGCGGCTGAGAGCGGCATCGCGTTCAACGTCGGCTTTTTCTGGCCGCTCGCCAATCGACACTTGGATTTCATAGGTTTTTTCTAACCGCTCATAGATAATCGTTGCGACGTCTCCTGGATCAAGCTCGCCAACGGCCCGTGTGGCTTCGACAGAATTTCGCACCGGATCATCATTGATCCGCAGAATAATATCATCGATCTCAAGCCCGTAAACTTCTGCGGGGCTACCCGGCACAAGATTATTGACCAAGGCACCCGATTTCAAAATTCCCGGGCGGCCGTCCATTTCAAAAACCGCGTCGCGCAGACCTGCACCAAGATAACCGCGCCGCACGCGGCCATCCTCCCGGATGGCTTCAACAACAGAGTAGGCGGTTTCATGTGGAATAACGAAGGCAATCCCGACAGATGCGCCCGTCGGTGAATAAATCGCGGAGTTCACGCCGACCACATCGCCGTTCAGGTTGAACAAAGGTCCACCGGAGTTACCCCGATTGATCGTCGCATCCGTCTGGATGTAATCAACGTAAGACCCGCTATCGACCCGTTTTCGGCCAATGGCGGAAATAACGCCGAGGGATGTGGATTGTCCAATCCCAAACGGATTCCCAATCGCAACGACCCAATCGCCAATGCGTGATTTCGGGCCTTGGTGGAATTTAACAAAAGGAATGGCTTCGGGCGCATCAAATGTCAGCAGCGCCAAATCCGTTTCTTCATCTGTCCCAAGCGTGCGCGCCGGGTAGCGGCGACCATCGCTGAATTCTATTTCAATCGTCTCGCCGCCTTCGATGACATGGTAATTAGTCACGACTTCGCGCCGCCGACTAATCACAAATCCAGACCCTTGCCCTTCAGAGAGCATTTCGCCGTTCGACGTTGTCACGATAATATTGACTGTAGATTGACTCACGCGCGCGACCAGATCCGCAATGGACGGCAAGCCTGAGATCGGTGTGACCATCAAATTTTGTTGCGGCCGAACCTGTGCAGGTTGAGCCGTTTGCGGCGGCGTGGCAGCCGGCGGCAATTGTCTTTGAGCATCCGCAGCCCCTTCGCGTAAGGGGGTATACGGTTCTTCCTGAGCGGGACGCCGAATATCGATTGTAGGAACAACTTGCGCCATCGCTGGCCCAGCCAGCATTACAGCCGCCGCGCCGGCGGCAATCAGGTTCGCGGCTTTGAGACGTGCGCGCATCGCAGGCTCCGATCATGGGTGCCGGGACAGCCTCACAATAAAATTGTTGCGCGGCATGTCGAGGCTTTGAACCTGATTAAACCCCGCATTGCCAAAGATATGCTTAACATCGTCCAATTCTCTTACGCCCCAACGCGGATCGCGCCGTTTGAGCGAGGTATCAAATTCAAGATTGGACTGCGCGCTGTGGTCACCAAACAGAAACGGCCCATAGAGAATAACAGTGTCAGTTAGCGGCGCAGCGCCTGCCGCCAGTCCTTCAAGAGCCTCTATCGGTGCAATATGAATCATATTGGCGGAATAGATTGCGTCATAGGGGCCGAGCGGCGCAGCCCAGTTCGGCACGGTTAAATCGAGCGCTAACGGTTCCGGCCAATGAGCCAATTTCCAGGCTGACTGGCTTGCACGCGACTTGGCATCAGGATCACTATATTGCCAAACTACATCAGACCGCAGAGCTCCCAAAGCCGCGCCGTGCTCCCCCGTTCCAGACCCTGCTTCCAAAACTATGCTTTTCTGAGGCAAATTTTCGGCCAACCACGCCGCAATAACGGCTTTGTTTCGTCCCGCACTCGGCGAGAATAATCGCTCTCCGTCACGGTCTCTGTCTTCCAGCGCAATGGGAGTGTCGGTCATCGGATATCCTGCAGCGCCTGCGGGAGGATAAGTTCCGCCTTAAGACCGCCAAGTAGCGACCGCGACAATGACAGCGAGCCGCCGTAAGCCTCCGCAAGGTCATTGACGATGGCAAGACCCAGACCCGACCCGGGCGTCGCCTCGTCCAATCGTGCGCCGCGTTTCAGCGCCGTTTCGATTTCTGCATCAGGAATACCGGGACCATCGTCTTCAATCACAATTCGGACCAAAGCGCCTTCCGCCATGCGCGAAACATCAACCTGAGCCCGGGTCCATTTTGCGGCATTATCCATGAGGTTGCCGACCATATCTTCCAGATCGCGCTTATCCCCGCGAAACCGCAAACCCGCTTCACCGTCTACATCAATGATGAGGTCTTTATCCCGGTGAATACGCGGGAGAGTGCGGGCCAGCGCACTCATCACCTCGTCCATATCACACGACAAGCCAATCGCCTGCCCCCGCGCCGCCGCCCGCGCGCGGGTCAGATGATGGTTTACCTGCGCTGACATCGCATCAGTTTGCCGCCTCACGACATCCGCCGAAACAGTATCAGTTAATCCGGCTTCATTTTGAAGCACCGCAATGGGCGTCTTCAAACCATGCGCTAAGTTACCGACATGCGTTTGCGCGCGTTCCACGACGTTCCGGTTATGCGCGATCAGAGAGTTCAGCTCGTCCGCAACACCTGCGATTTCAGCCGGATAGCGCCCCTCTAGCGTCAAAGACCGCCCTTCTCGGACATCTGCAACACGGTCCGCTAGCGCAAAGAGCGGGCGTAAACCAAGACGCACTTGCGCGTAAATCGCCGCGAGCAATCCCGCTGTCAGCAACCCCATAAGCAACAGCGCTGATCCCGCAAATTGCTGAATCGATCGTGTGGCCGGACGGCGGTCCGCCGCTGCCATCGCGACAACAGCTTGCTCCATGCCCGGCAACCGGACTTCGCGGCCAACAATCCGCAGCGGTTCATCCAGGTTCGGACCAGCCCCAGGAAACCTTACGGCTTCACCTGTCGCATTCGTCAGCCGCGTTCGATCCGCCGCTTCTATCCGCAGCGTCTCGCCATAGAGTGAACGAGACGCCAGCAAGGGCGCGACCTCTCCGCCCGCATTGACCGTTCCAATCAACCAGTAACGCCCCGACAAGGCGCGCTGGTAACGCGGATCAAGCGGTTCGCGCGTCAAGGTCAACCCATCCTCATCCGTCATCTCAACAGACGCAATCAGGGCCGTCACCGCCGATTCAAGCGGGTCGTCAAAGGATGTGTAGACCGTATTTCGGTAAAACCATGTCAGCAAAATAAGCGCCGTCATCAGCGCCGGGATCGTCCACATCAAGGCCGCGCGGACGAGCCGCGACACCAGTGAGGGATTGGGGCCTGAGGGCAAAACGCCAGCCTAAGATTTTTGCGGCGCGTCGGGGTCCGTCAAACGATAGCCAAGACCGCGAACCGTCTCGATCCGGTCTGTGCCGATTTTTTTGCGCAAGCGGCCAATGAAGACTTCAATCGTATTACTATCGCGGTCAAAATCCTGATCGTAAATATGTTCGACCATTTCTGTGCGCGAAATCACGCGGCCTTTATGCGTCGCCATATAGGCGAGCAGGCGGAATTCATGGCTGGTAAGCTTGATACCCATGCCGTTGACAAAGGCCCGCGCAGCGCGGTTATCGACGACTAAATCTCCGATTTCGATCACGTCCGTCGTGTGGCCCGCCGCGCGGCGGAGCAGCGCCCGCAAACGCGCCAAAAGCTCTTCTGTATGGAACGGCTTAGTCAAATAATCATCTGCGCCAGCATCAAAGCCCGCGACTTTCTCGCTCCATTGATCCCGCGCTGTCAAAATCAAAACAGGCATCTTCTTCTCATCCGCGCGCCATTTTTGAAGGATTGAGACGCCGTCAATTTGCGGCAGGCCCAGATCAAGAATAACCCCATCATACGGTTCCGTATCGCCCAAGAAATGGCCTTCGATACCATCCGTGGCCACATCGACTGCATAACCTTGTTCCTTCAGCACTTGCTTAAGCTGGCGGGACAGATCGGGATCATCTTCAACAACTAGAATACGCATAGGGGGTCTTTCGCAGGGGGTCTTAAAGCGAACAGCCCGCAAGGGCCGAAAACATGATTATCGAATGCGGCCTGTCGCCGCGTCAACGATTATATCTATGACGCGGCCATCGCGCGCAATGATACGAACACGATAAGCGTCAGAAGTGCGTCGAATGTCAACCACTTCACCGCCCGGAACGCGGCCCAAAGCAATTGCTTTCGCTTCGCGCGCACTAATTTCACGCTGAACGAGTTGCTCGAACGGCGTCGAGGCGACGGGCGCAGCCTCAACATGCGCCGTAGGCGGAATCGCAGCCGATGCCGGAGCACTCACAAATACGGCCAGCAAAAGGGCGGATATGAGGGTTAAGCGGGTCATTAAAGGCGTCTTTAGGCTCCTGCCTCTGAACGAAGACTGAATAGTCTGTTTAAGTCCTGTTGAAACCCTGACACTAAATCAGTCCCGTTCTCAAGTCGTTACCATTCGCGTCAGACATTAGAGACGTAATTTCACTCGCCTTGGCCAGCTCATGTTCCGTCAATGTCACAGCCAGTTCGACAATCAGATTGCCGCGCGTTTTATTCGATCCCATCGCGCCTTTAGCCTTAAGCCGCATCTTCTTACCCGTATTAGATCCCGGCGCGATTTTCAGGCTGACCGTGCCATTGGGCATGTCAATCCGCACAGGACCACCGTTCAAGGCTTCGCTGAGGCTAATCGGCAAGCGCAGAAGCAGATCATCCCCGCGCCGCGATAGGTTGGGATGTTTGCGAACGCTGACTTTGACCTTGGCATCACCAGCCTCCCCGCCGTGTAGACCGGGCCGCCCTTTACCGCGCAGCCGCAATGTCTGGCCATCTTTGACGCCTTCCGGAATCCGGAGTTTTGTTCCGGACGGAAGCTTTCGCGTTCCCCCCGTCAGCGCTTCGGCCAAAGATAGGTCAACAGAATAAACAACGTCGGCCCCTTTTTGCGGACGGTTCAGGCCGCCGCGTGTCCCGCCGGAAAACGGGCCTGTGTTCATACCAAAAAGCGAGCCAAACAGATCGGACATATCATCCTGACCCATGCCGCCGCGGCCACGTGAGCCAAAACCCTCGAACCCGCCAAAGCCAGTCTCGAAACCCGGACCACCGCCGCGTTGACCGAATCCGCCCGCATAGGGGTTTCTCTGTTGCCCCTGATCATCAATTGCGCCGCTATCATATTGGCGGCGCAAATCCTCATTCGACAAAAGGTTGTAAGCCGCTGTCACTTCCTTGAAGCGCTCAGCCATGGCCTCATCGCCTTTATTGACGTCTGGGTGCAATTTTTTCGCAAGCTTACGATAGGCCGAACGGATTTCTTTATCTGTCGCGGTCTTCGCTACGCCTAGCAAATCATATGGGTTTTTCCGTGCCATGCAGACTATTTAGTCACGCCGAGGTCACATACAACGCCGCAGACGAAAGACTTTCGCGTCCGTCCCCGCTCAGCTGCACAATTTCGGCCTGATCGAAGAGCGTTGTGACCAATTTTGGCTCCGTTAAATCGATCGTCTCAATCACGCCGCCTCGCGTCAAACGCACCCGATAGCGTAGATGAGCGCTATTGTCTGTCCAATCCGTGAAATTCGGGTCCCGTCCGATCCATGACAAGGTCGTGCCGTCCCATTTTGGATGTACGGGCGACGGCGGGACGCCTTGTAGGTCACGCCAAATCACCTCGCCGTTCCGAGCCTCCCGTTGATCGCTTGCGCCGCCAATCAGCACCGTCAAATCCCGCCACTCCTGTGAAACATCTAAGACGCCGAGGCCGGACCCAAGCCAGAGCAGCCGCGTACCAGCCAGAATAGTGTCTGCCATAAACGCCTCACTCCCCGCTAATCCTCGCAACAAATGCGACAGCCGATATGTCTGCGGTGCAGTTAGCTGCACATCGCGCGCGGCAATGATTTCCCATCCATTCTCTGTCTCAATTGCAAACCGATTGCCGCCGCTTAGAAACGCATCATCCTGCAAAGCGCTCAGAGTAAGATTCGGCATGAGAATATCGAGGCTGGCCGCGCGGTCCCGAAGTTGGACATATCCCTTGGGCAGCGGCGATAGGGTCGCGCCTATCCGAAGCGGCGTGTCTAACACTGTCTCCGCCTCCCCGAACTGCGCCGTGACGGGCGCAAACGGATCGAGTAACGCGCCGACGCTCACCCCGCTTTGGTGCGGCAAATCAAAGGCAAGCAGTTGCGGCGCGCCCGCATAGGAAATCTCCGTCGGCGTCATCGGCGTTGTGCCGGACACCCAGACCCGGCCGGATTGGACATCGCGGCGCGCCGTCACCCGAACCGCTGCGCCAACCTCCAAAGTCTCTATCGCCCACACATCATCGTCAAATTGAATGCGGTCTCCGATCTCTAATGGTAATCCCTTTTGCAAAGAAACGGACAAGCTAAGCGTTTCATCGCCTGCGTGAGCGGCTGCCAGCTCTCGCTGCGCCACAAACCTTGCAAAACCTTCGTCCAACACCGCTGGGACGCCCAAATCAGCGATAGCCACAGACTCGGCGGACAATTCGCGGGCAGACGCCGTGCCCAGCTGATAATCCCGCGCGGCGTCAATATAGGTCAAGCGGACATCGCGAATGCGTGTTTCCGCATCGCCGCGCATGCGCGTGACAGGACCGCGGAGCAGGTCCTCAGCCTGTAACACCGCGCTATCCGGTCCGCCGATGGCAAAGACGACGTCGCCGCTCCGTTCGGACAACTCCACCGCGAAGAGTTGCATCAGCGGAGCGAGCGCGGCGCGGGCGCTCATCGGACGATCAACAACATAACCCGGCAGAACGCCTGAGACGCCAGACACATCAATCGCCGTCAGTCCGCTATCGCGCGCTAATTCCTCAATCACATCGGCCACGGGCATCAATCCTGTGCGCCCATTCAGCCAGTGACCGCGCGCCCAATTCGTCCCATCGGACCAAACCGCTGTCCGGGCCGGAAAATCCGGATAAGGCCGCGCGTCCCAGGCCCAGACCGAGGCGCGGGACAGGTCGATAAATCCCGGCTCGTTCGTCATTTCATAATGGCCGAGCAACGCTTCAATATAGCGTCGTTGTATTAGATCATCACGCGTGCCGTCCGAATAATAGGGCAGCGCCGCATCAATGGATTTCTCGTCATAGAAAACATTGGGCTGGTTCGCGCCTTTATCGACTGCCGGACAGCCGATTTCGAGCAACCAGATCGGTTTAGAGCGTGGAACCCACGCGCTCTGTCCCATCGCAACGCCGCCGCGCCGTTCAATATGCGGCTGCCCCCACCAATGGCGCAAATCTTTATAACGATAGGCCGGATCATCAATCGAGGTTCGAATTTGCGTATCGCGGTCCGCTGCGCTGGCGTAATAATAATCATACCCTTCGCCGCCTTCAACATTCGCGGCAAGATAGTCTGCATCATGCCCGCGCCGACCGGGCGCGGCATCCAAATGATCGCCGTCGCGCCAATCAGACAATGGGAAATAGGCATCGATTCCGACCGCGTCGATATTACTATCCGACCAGAGCGGATCGAGATGATAGCGAATATCGCCGCCTTCTTGAACGCCGAAGTAATCCGACCAATCGGCGGCGTAAGTGATTTTCGTGTTGATACCGACCACAGCCCGCGCGGCGGCAGCAAGGCTTTGCATTTGCGCAACGGCTGGAAATGTCTCGCTGTCGCGATACGCCATCAGTGCTTTTAACTCCGAGCCAATAACAATGGCATCGACGCCGCCTGCTTGCTGCGCCAAGCGCGCATGGTGCAGAATATGATGGCGAAAACGGACATCATTATCGCTGCCGAAGAAGGCGGTTATATCCGCTGATGAGCTTGCCGTGATGCGTCCCCGCCACGGAAATCCGGGCGTATCCATCAGCAAAAACGGGTACAGCGTCACGGCAAAACCGCGCTGTTTGAGCGTTTGGATGCATGCGATCAAACTCTCATCCGACGGCGTGCCGCCATAATTGGGACGACCTTCGGCGTCCACGCTGACAATATAGGCGCTCCCTCGGTCCTGTCCGGCCACCCGCCATTCAACGTCCGGCAGGCGGCGATCTCGCCGTTCTGCGCCGGGTTGAATGATGCATGAGCCTGCGTCCAGCGAACTCCCGAACCAAGCCGAAATGACATTGACATGGCGGCAATTGGGCAGCTCGGCCTGCAACTGATCGAGCGACGTCAGCAGGTCCGCTTGCCCCGTGAAACTATTCATATTGGACGGAATCGTTACGCCGACGGCGGGCGTTTCTTCGACAATCGTCGGCGACAGAGCAAATTCCCCCGTACCGGGCAGCAGGTTCACAGATTGGATGAGGCCCTCCATCCGCCCGCCTCTTTTGACGCCGCGCACGATTTCGGCATTGATGCTTGGTAGCCGCGCGCCATACTCGTCCAGCGGGAAATCCTCGAACACGATATAGGCCGTGCCGCGAAAAGCCGGCACATCGCCAGCTTCGGTCGCAGCGATGACGGGATCCGGGCCTTGCGTGTCTGACCCCGTATGCACGCGAATGGTCAGACCCGCACGTTGTAGAATTTCGCCGTTCGCCCAGACACGGTCAATACCAAGAATTTCGCCTTCGCACAGACCGACAGCGAAGCTAATTGAATAAGAATAGTGACGTTGGACCGGACCGCCGCCCTTTCCGCCGACGCTGTCTTCTGTGACCCGCTCGCGCACTTGGCTGGCCCAGATTACTTGTCCGGCCATACGCACGCGGCCAAACACGCGCGGCATCGCCGCCCCTTCGCGTGATGTTTGCAGATGGAAGCTCTCCAAACGCGGACCTTCGAACATCCGGTTGTCCAGCGCCCGCGTAATGGCACTGGTCGCCGTTGAAATCGCCAGCTGCGTCAGCGCCCGCGCTCCACCGCGCGCAAAGGCTTGAATACTTTGAACGGCCAAAGTGGTCATGACGGGCTCTCAATCGTTAGACATGGAAAAGAAAATGCGTGGGCGAGACGCTGCGCCCAGAACGGCTCTAGCCAGCTCTCAACGACGGCGCGGCCCCAATAGGCGTGGATGAGCGTGCGCTCACTGGCCAGAATGCCGATATGTTTGCACGGACTGCCCGCCCGCATTCGAAATAGCAGCACGTCGCCGGGCTGCGGCGCAGCGACCGGGCGCAGCCAACGCTGCGCGGCCCGCAGCAAAGTTTCTTCGCCGCGCTCTTCGGCCCAATCGGGCGTGTAATTCGGCGGCGTTTCAGGGTCTGCGCCGTAAAGAGTTCGCCAGATACCTCGAACCAAGCCGAGACAATCGCTGCCTGCACCGCGCACGGAGGCTTGATGTTGATAAGGTGTGTCGAGCCAATCCCGCGCAATCTCCATCACGCGCTGACGCAATTCCACATTAGACATAACGTGAGCCGCCCGTGCGGCTCGGCGTCAGATGCACGCCCTTTTGCAACACGTCGTCGCCCAATAAGTAGGGAAATCCGCGAAAGTTCAGCACATTGCCAAACGCCTTGCAGGCCTCAAACGTGCGCGCACAACGCTCGCCGTCTTGCGTCGTTAATCCGCAGCGGGCGTCGCCATATTCTGCGTCGCAACGGCGGGAAAAGACCCGCCCTGTGGAACGGTCCAGTAACGTCGCCTGCCCCATCCAATCGGCTTCGAACCCATCGCCATCAACGGTAACCGCGCCGATCCGTCCCGTCGTCAAATGGACGGATTGTTCGGGGTTCGCCCAATTTACGCGATGTTCGGCCAAGGTCGCCCCGTCCAAAGCGCCGGACAAAATGTCGCCGCGTGATAAGTCCAAATCGAACACGGATCGGAGCGCGCCAGAGTCCGCATCGAACCCCGCGCGCTGTTCCGTTTCCGCCCCGTCCATCGGCTTGGCGATGATCCCGTCAAACGCGAGGGGGCGATCATGGTCGGAGAAGGCAAATCGGCGGTCATCCGCCAGAGTGAGGACGAACAGGCGGCACACAGTCGTGACCCCCGTCGCCAAGTGCGCCTGTAATTCAGGAGAGAGGTTACGCATGATCGAACACCTCGATCAGGGGCACATCGGTGACATTCACCGCGCCGTGCGTATCCAAAGACAAGACCAACCCGTCCGCGTCGAAACGCACAGGCACATCAAACACAAACCCTGCCGTAACGAGCGCACCCGCTGGCGGTGGCGATATTTCGACAACGCCAAGCGGATGCAATATCGTCGCAACGCTCCCGCCGTTCACGGCAACAAGAACCGTGTCATCGACAGGCCGCGTAATCGGTCGAACGACATCGCCGTATCGTTTCACCAATTGAAAGTGGGTCTGTGATCCGTCGCCCGTGCCGATCAATTGATCGGACGCAGTGGGTGTGGCTGCACCGGAAGTAAAATCCAATGGATCGCGGAACCGAAAACTATGCAGCCGTCCGGACCGTGCCTCGAAAAAGTCGGATAGCGCCCGCGCGTCTTCGGTGGATTTGACGCCCGTCACCGCATTGTAGCGGCGGCGAGACCGGCTTTGCGCCGTATTGCGGACCTCCCGCCCATTGGCGAGGGTCGCAATATCCACAGCGCGCGTTGGCCCGCCGCTGGCCCCGAACGCTAACCGCAAGGGAAAATCGACATCATGAAACGCCATCGTTTAAGTCCTCCGCTGACCGAGCGACACAGCGCGGGCCAAAGTCGCGGCAATCTGACCTTCGGAGCGTTGAAATCCGCTCGGATCAGACGCGCCAGAAATGTTCATATTGATGGTCGTCGCCGCGCCAGAGCCGCTGCCTAAACCTTTACCCAACCCGTCGATCAAAGCCCTGAGCGGCGCTTCGATCAGCTCGCTCACGGCGAGTTTCGCGAGGTCAGTCAGCACGCTTTCCGCCAGTGAATTGAACGAAAGTTCCCCGCTTTTGGCCGCGTCCTCTAAGGAGCGGGCAATGCGCGATCCTGCGGCCTCAAAAGCGTCTGCAATGGCGTCCGCGCTTTCTAACGCGCCTTGTGTATCAAGGGCCGCGATGGCGTCAGCCGCCTGCCCTGCCTGTGTCAGAGACGTTTTAGTCATCCGGAAAATCCTTCATTAATTGAGTGAGCTCCGCCGCGTCGAGCGCGGGCGCATCCGGTGCGATCAGGGCGAGCCAGTCCGCGAGCGGCATCGCCCAGAACTCAGAGGGGCTTAGCGACAGATGGCGCACAGCAACCTTGTGCCAATCCACGAACGGCCAAGTCATGACCGGCCAACTCATGGCCGGCCCACCAAAGCGGTCGTGATACAACGTGCAGCGGCGGGCATGAGCGGCGCGATTTGCGAGTCTGTCAGGCTTCCGACACGGTCCGCATTCCCGCAAGGGCGCAGAAGTGCCGCGACAACATGGCGAGCGGTCGGCGGCGACATCTCCCGAATTCTATCTGCCAAAGCTGGCAGATCCGGCGTTTCGAGACGCGCCACAATCTCCGCCAATCCACCAACTGTCAGCCGCATAAGGCCGAGCGCACTTGGCACATCGCCAATGCGAAAATCTGTGCCGCTCATAATGCCGTGAAGCTCGGTTCGCCCGCGCTGCTGAGCGTCAAGTCGAACGTGGCTTCGCCTTTAAACGTCCCGCCATACGTCAGGCTTGTGACTAAAACGGGACCCGCAATCGTACCAAATCCCGGCAAGATCATCTGTGCGTTCAACACATCCTGAGCAAAGAACGCCGCGCGAATGCGCGCGTCTGAGGCGGCGTCCCGGAACACACCGGACCCCGTTACTGACACGGACCGAATGCCAGCGTCCGGCAATAATTCGGCCCATCCGTTTGACCCGTGGTCTGTTACATCAACGGTTTGGCTATTGAGCCGAACGGATTTTGTACGCAGTCCCGCGACGGTGACGAAACTGCCGCCGTCGTCAATTTTCAGCAGCATATCGCGGCCTCTCTGAGGAGAATTTGCGGCGCTCATGGCGTTGCCTCCAATTGACGTAAGAGTGTGACGGACAGCCGCAGCAGCCCGTGAAAGGTGATGCCGTCCGGCGCGCGGAACACATCAAGGTAGAGCGGCGTGACCGTATGCGGCAGGTCCGCAGAAAGCGCGGTTTCGACGAGGCGCATCAAATCCAGCACCTCTGACCGTCCGGAGTAACGGCTCCAGAGATGTAAGCTGATCTGATGCGTCGACTGCGGCGCACCATCCCCGCTGGTGTCAGTCGAACGCGCATTGCCATAGGTCAGATAGGGGTAGACCGGACTGTCCGGCGCGTCGTCATAAGCCCGAATGGGATCACCGAGCGCCAATGTTACGGCCAAATTATCGGATAAGGCCGCATGAATTTCGGCCTGCATGCGAAGCGCCTGTGCGGCGAGATCAAGCGCACTCATCGGACCTCCTCCTCACAAATAAGGTGAAGCCGCTCGCGCCGCGTATCTGGGTCACTGGCTGCGACGACGCGCAGCGTACGGCCTTTCCACATCAGCCTTGCGCGCGGCGGAAAATCATCGTGATGACGAACGGTGACACGGTAGGTTTGCGTCACGGACAAGCGCCCATTGTCACGCACTTCGTTGATGGATTTCGGCTCGACAGCGCCCCAGATTGCGCGTTGAAACGCCCAACTGGTGATTGTCCCGCCAATATCGTCGGCGACGACGCTCGGCGCGTAAAGCCCGATGCGGTGCCTGAGTTGCCCGATCATAGCCCCACCACCCGGTACGGCATGGTCAGCGCATCAACCATGAGCGGCAGGGACGACGGTGCGCCGTCGCGATGCTCGAACCCTTGCGCGACTAGAAGTAGCATGGCTTGACGGAGCGGCGCGGGCACATCTTGAGGGTCGAGGCCATAGCCCGCCGTGAATGTGATTTCCGCCAAATCGGCCGCGCGATAGGTCACCGTTGCTGGACGACAGCGGAGATTTATAACGGCCTCAGCCGTTTCCTCTTCATCAAACCGAACGGTTTGAACGGAAGCGACAGGCCACCGCGGAAGCCTCACCGTGCCGCTTGTCGCTGTTGAAACTTGCATAGACCGCGTAATCATCGCGATATTCAAATGCGTTTCCAAACGCTCCCGCGCAGACGCGATCAGCGTTTGGATCAACGCATCGTCGTCATCGTGGTCGACGCGCAAGAATGCTTTGGCCTCGGCGAGCGTAACCGGCTCGGCTGGCGGTGGATTAAGATCAGTCAGCATAAGCCGGACTCCATTTTCGAAGAAAGATGAGTGATTGGGGCAAAGAAAAACCCGCCTCGGAGGGCGGGCATGGAAGTGGTTCGGCGACGCCGAAATTTTTGATCACTGATCAAAAATAACGACATGCCGCGAACGCTGTGAGCGGGACGGTACCTGCGCCGAACGCAAGCGCTAGGCTGCGAACTTCAGGAGCGCGATCGCGTCCTTGTCCTGCACCCCGCCGCCGACGCGCTTGGTCGTGTAGAACAAGACATAGGGCTTGGCGCTATAGGGATCGCGCAACACACGGACGCCTTGACGATCCGCGATCAAGTAGCCGCGCCGGAAGTCACCGAAAGCGATCGAGGTTGAGTCCGCCGCAATGTCCGGCATATCCTCGGCCTCGATGACTGGATAACCCAGCAATAGGCTGGGCTGCTTGGCTTGGGCGCTCGGTTGCCAGATATAATGGCCATTATCGTCCTTGACCTTGCGCAGCTCTGACAACGTCCGGCGGTTGAGCACGAAGCTGCCATTGGCGCGGTATTTACTCTCCAGCGACGTCGTCAGACCAATCAGCGCGTCAAACTCCTGGCCGGGCATGAAGGCCCCCGTCGTCCCGGTGAGAACTTCACCGAGCGCGTCCGCACCGCCCTGATAGGACAGAAAACCCTTGGGCTTATTCGACCCGTTCCCACTCACGAAGGCCGCTGTTTCCTGTGCTGCGAACACGTCGCGGACTTCTTCGGCGAGCCACGCATCCACATCGGCAACGCTATCGTCGAGCAGTGCCTGCGTCGCAGCAGGCATGGCGTAAAGTTCGCCCGCCGGGAAGTCGAGGAGCTTCAACGTCGGCGCGGTTGTCTCGGGCCGCGCATCGGTTTCACCCGCCCAGCCCGCAGCGGCTTGCGATGTGCTAATCGGTTTATGAAACAAGCCCGATCCGATTTTGCGAACCGCCGCGATCCGGCGCAGGGGCGAAGCCTCCTCCAAGACGCGGTCGATCAGACTCTCGGTCTCAATCGGCGCAATATAACCGCCGTCTCCGTCCGTCGAAGACAGCGATTTCGCTTCAAGCAGCGCGGTTTCATCACCCGTTCGGATAAAGCGTGACCACGCTGTTTTCGTTTCATTTTGTGTTGTCGCGACGCCCGGTTGCGACAGGCTGATCGACAAGGTTTCGAGGCGCTTATTCAAACGCTCGACCTTGGCATCGAGCAGTGGATCAGCCGCAGATTTCTTTTCAATTTCGGTCAGCCGTTCATCATTGGCCTCCCGAAAAGCGGCAAATGTCGCCGCAAAGTCATCACTGACCATTTTAGTTTCTAATGTTTGTGTCGTCACGCTATTCTCCTGTGGTTGGCGTGGTGTGGGGTCGTCTGGGAACTCAGTGTTTCTTTTGGGTCGTCGTCGACGCGCTCGATCCGGGCAGAGCCCAGCATCGGGAACGCGACGACGGATATTTCTTTCAAATCGAGGTCGAGCAGGTCCCGCCGCCCCGGGCCATCGCGCGAGCGCCGCGTGCGATATCCAATCGACAACCCCGTCACTTTTCCGGCGCGGATTAAGCGGCGGAGAGCCGGGTCATTGACTTCGCCTTCGACATAAAGACCTGCCGCATCCTCGACCGCGCGGGTCCATGTGCCGACTTGTCGTTGGTGGTCAGACAACATTGGCAGGTCGCGGCTTTGCGAGAGTATCGACGCAGCAAACGCGCCGGGGTGAACGGTGTCGCCGCCGGCATCGCGCTCGCCAAACCGTGAGGCGTATCCGCTAATGATCATTGATCAGGCTCTGTTCGATGCGCTGCAGGCTTTGCCGCATGAAGGCGGTTTCGCCTTCCAATCGTGCCAGCCGTTCGCTGATGCCCCAGCTACTATCGACTTCGCGTTCCAATTCGGCGAGACGGGCTTCCGTGCCGCCCACCCACATCATGCCGACGGCCGTTTGCATGACGAGGGTCATGATCAGGCCGAGAGTCACACTGCGCTCGATCTTCATCGGACCGCTCAGTGCGGCGCTCATTGGACCGCCTCCCGCGGTGGTAATCCGGCGAAGGCGCGGCGCTCGTCATCGTCTAGGAAACTGGCTGTTTCCAAACGATCCCAAAGTGAGCTGCGTTCTGTTGCCAACGCAGGGACGGCATCGAGGTCGGGACACAAGGTGACCGGGTCATCCGAAAACGCGCTCATCCAATCAGAGACCGCCCGCGCCGTTCGTCCGACCAAGGGAATGATCGTCTGTCGCCAAAAGGCCCGGTTCGCTTCGGCATAGTTAGAATATGTATTGTCACCTGGAATACCGAGCAACATGGGCGGCACACCGAAAGCGAGGGCAATATCGCGCGCGGCTTCACGTCTTCCTTGCGTGAAATCCATATCGGATGGGCTCATCCCCATCGTTTTCCAGTCCAGACCGCCTTCTAAAACCATCGGGCGGCCGGCCCTCGCGGGCCCCGTGAAGCCCTGTTCCAACTCCGCTTTCAATCGGTCGATCTGTTCGCGCGACAATCTTTCGCCTGCGCCGCTTTTATAGATCAGCGCGCCGGATGGTCGGGCGCTATTATCCAACAGTGATTTCGCCCAGCGTGTGCCTTGATTATGCAAATCGACGCTGGTGGCTGCGGCGCGCAAAGGCGACTGCCCGGCTGCTTCATCCACTGGGTTAAATAGCGCGAGCGCCATAACCGCGCAGCGCCCTGTTAGCGCATCACGGGGGTAAACCGATTTTGCGCGGTCCGTGCGCACTTCAAATCCCGCAGGTCGTCCTGCGCTGTCTGTGAGCGGCGTGACCGTGTCAGGGCGAAGCGCGCGAAAGGCGACCAACGCCCCGTCAAGCTCGACACCCTGAAGGTAAGCGGCGCCTGCGACTTGCAGGTAGCCATAGAAGCGCTCTAGCGCTTCAGCCGCGCCAGACGGCAGGCCTTCGCCCTTAATCGGTACGGACGCTGCGCTTTCCGCGATCATACGAACGCAGCGGTACACAACGGGATTGCGGGCAAAGCCCTCGCGGCACAATGATCCGAAATCCGGCGCTGTAAATGACGCTCGGCGCGAAAGTTCCAACGCAACCAACGGGCTTGATGATTTGATTTCTCCGACGTCTGAATTGGGCAGACGGGAAGGCGCGGACGCGGGCGTCCGTCCGGTGAATGGCAGTCTCATAAAATTCATCCCCTCGCCAGCTCAAAACCTTTTGAGCAGCGATAGAGGTGTTATGGGGCCAATTCAGACGGCGCGGATTTAGTTAGGTGTTTTTGTCCCAAACGGCTGTTATTATGACCGTTTTCGGATCGATTTACGCGGATCAATCGACGAAGGTTTGCGTGGACGTTTAAAAGCGGCGCTAAGCAACCCGAAACAGCGATGGCTTCGTCGGGCGGTAGCCGAGCAAATCAAGCGTCGCCTTATAGCTGATCCGCAAGCTCTCGCGAAGTTCTTCATCAGATAGCAAAGACGCCAGCGTAATCGCACAGCGGTACGCATCTCTCGCGGTCGTCAGCGCGTCGCGATCACCTGTCGTCTGGCCCAATTTCAAAAGCGTATCCGCAATCGCCTTTTGGATCATCGCATGATCGCGCGGGGCATCTTCGAAGGTGAAATAACGGGTCGCGGACCGAAGCGCCTCAACCGCTTGGATCAGTGGGGCGGAGTCTTTCGACTGATCGGCCAATGTAATGAGTTCATGCGCGAGATCCCAGTTGAGTTGACCGAGTTCGCGGTCCGTATCCTTCAACTGAATTTGCAAATCCGCCATCTCGCGGCGATTATCAGGTCCTCGTCGTGCCATGTCCGGCTCCTCTGTCGCATCCTGCGACGGTCGGTTATACTATCCCAACGATGGACTATTGTCGTAAACGGACTGTTAACGAAAGCCTCGTCTTTCGTTAAAGGAAAGAGAGCCTCGGGCCGGATTGACGCAACAGAAGCTCTGAAACGCCCCAAACCAATGCATCCATCCGGTCCGGCGATCCGGTCTGGTGCGGGCCGCCAAAGGCGCACAGCTCATCTTCTAGCTCTTTCATCACGCCGACATGAAGCACACGGCCCCGCGAATAAAGCATCCCGACAGGGCTCGCGCGCCCGCGTTTACTGCGGCTGGCGTGACGCCGGAAAACGGGGACATCCGGATCGATTTGGTGAATGATCGTTTCGATCATCTCCCCGCCCTGATTGCCTTCGGCCAATATCCCGTCCGCCTCATAGCGGTGGTAAAGCGCCACCGCGCGTTCCGCCCAAACGGCGGGGGCGGCACGCGAGAGGGTTGCATCGCGCAGCACATAGGCTTTCGCGTCCCGCCCCTCCCCGCGGCGCCCCACAACGATAAGACCGCAGCGATCCGCCGTTTTGCCAGATGTCGCCGGTGGATCCAGCGCGACCAGCGTGCGGTCAAGCCATGGTGCGTCTGGAACACGGCCCGCATCAATATGCGCGCGGCAGAAAATTGCGCCGGGATGATCCCGGACAATCTCGCCGTCCAATTCCTGACGCCCCAAAGCGCTCCCGCCATAGGTATCCGTCATGGCCTGAATAAAGCCGGGGGCGAGATTGCCCGCATTGTCGCGCGTGCGCGATTGGGTGACCCGCGTGCCAGGGTTCGCCAGCACCGCGTCGAGCAACGGCAGAGGCCGCGGCGTGCTTGTCAGGCATAATTGCGGATTGTCGCCAAGGCGCAGGCCCAGACGTAAATTAGACAGGACTGCGTCCGTATGCGGCCAAGCACAAAATTCATCGCCCCATGCGCAGTCAAATTGCGGCCCCCGCAAACTGTCCGGATCATGGGCGGAAAACAGATAAGCGACCGCTTCTTTACGTCCATTCACGGCCGGGAAAATGACGCGCCGCCGTGTCGGCTCATACCGAGCACGTTCATTGGGAAATCCGACACGGAGCAACCCACTATCGCCGCCCAGCATAACTTCGCGCGCATCATGCAATGTCGGGGCAACCAGCGCGATCCGCTCTGCGCCATCCCGAACCTTTTGCATGATCCATTCCGCCCCTGTCCGTGTTTTACCGGACCCTCGCCCACCTAAAACCAACCAGACGGACCAGTCAGCATTTTTGGGAGCAATCTGGTCTTCCCGCGCAAACCCAAGCCAATTGTGTTGGACATAGTTTTTATGCTCAGCGATTAAATCGCGCGATTGGAATTTAGACATCGTCTTCATCCGCCAGCTCGTCCAACACGCCATTGTCGACCATGCGCTTAATCTTACGCAATAATTCAAGACGGGACGGCTCCGACAGCCCCCCGCCATAACGCGCGCCGCCGCACATTTTCAGGTAAGCATCCGCCTTTTCTACGCCCGCGATGAGGGTCGAAATCGCCTTCGCGGTTTTTTCAATTTCGGCAGCCGGAAGCGTGTCGATATCCCGCCCCAAGGCGAGAAGTTTTTCCTGTAATTGCCGGATCAGGTCCGCGCCATCATAGGGCGGGTTCAGGGATGGATCAGGCGGGGTCTGAGAGTTTTCTGAGCTTATTTGGGTCATCGTGAGACCCTGCGCCCATTGGCGTAAGCGGGGATGGAATTAGGCTGATTTTTTCTGTTCCCCGTGATCCGCCGCCCTATAACCCGCCTGAACCCCCGGCACAGTGCCGTAGTGGCGCACCAGTAGATCCAGCGCAATTTTTAAGACGGATAAGCCCGTGCCGCGTGACCATGTCTCTGCCCGCTCGATTGCATCCAGTCGTTCATTCGCCCCGCAAACGGCATTGAGCAGCCGTGTTAAATCATTACCAATCGCAGCCCGCGCCGATTTCAAAGCACGGTGGCCATCAATCCGCGCCAAGGCTGCGCGTTCTGCTGCATCGTGGCGGCGCGTTCCGTCCACCTTTGGCGTGGATAGATCGACCGTTCCGACATGGCCTTCGCCCGCGCGAAGCAAATCCAACGTGTAACGATGCGCCGCTGTAATCTGCGGATCGCTAAGCAAAGGCTCGCCTTGTTTATCTTTGCGGCGCGCCAAACGAAGGATGACGGTTCCGCGCACATTGCGGCGGACGGGCCGTTCCACGCCTGACGGCACGAACTCTGTCGCTTCCACGACTTCGCGGGCCGATTGCCCGTAAAGCAGTCTGCGCCGCGTCTCGCCCGACAAGCCGACACCGCGGTCCGTTACAACCAAAACACCATCGCTTAACAGACAGTCCACATCCGCGCTGTTGACCCAGAATAGAGGCCGCTTTCGGCGGTCTCCGCTCGGGTAGGCAGGCCAGTCGCCTTCTATCGCTTGCCGCTCGATCAAGGCTTTGCCGCGCAGCAGGCTTCGTAGCAATTGCTCCGTGCGCCGCTTATACTGCTCCGGACTCATCGTTGCAGTGCCTTACCGAGCCAGATTTCAAGACGTTCGATTTTTTCGTCCAAAACAGGGTCGGTGCGACCATCTTCAACCACCTTAATGGCATGGCTGACCGTGGATCGATCCCGCCCGAACAGCTCGCCAATCCGCGTCATCGTCATGCCGAAACTGCACGACGATAAATACATGGCGACCTGGCGCGCATAGTCGATCAGCGGGGTCCGGCGGTCAGGGTGGGATAGATCAAGATCGGGAACGCCGAATTCAAGCGCGGCGACAGCCACAGCCAGTTTAGCGCGGGCGGGATCAGCGGGGTCCGTGATTTTAATGCGTGGCATGTCATCCTCCTATGTCCTTGGCAGCGACCATAGCCGCGTCAACGAAAGCGAGGATTATATTCCTATACTCTTTTACTGGGTCTGACGACCCCTTAACCCGCCAAGAGGGTAATAAGTTTGTAGAGCCTTGAATTAAGCGTAAACTTTTGTCGGATTACGGATCGGTTCTGCAATCGTTTCAAGCGGACAAATGTGATCGTAGCCGAGGATAGATGTTACATTAACGCCGTCATCAGAGAGCGGAAGACGAACCCAAAACTGGGCCATATGAGAGCCAATCGGCGTATTAGGTTTTGTCACGCCGTGAAAAGGCCGTTTTTGATCCACAACCATATCGAGAACGCGGTGCCAATAATCTGCGCGGCATCCAATCGGGAGTTGGTCTACATATTGACCTTGGATTTCATCGCCGTAAAATCGCCAAAACCCCGTTCCGGCAAGACGATAAAGATAGCGATGATCATCTGTTTGCGGGGATATCTCGCGCTCAGTAATCGTCACCATTGGTAACTGCGCGCATATCTCTGACGGGTTAATATCTGCGCGCGATGGGAGCTTTCCACCCACGCATTTACGCCGCCAATAGTCGTAAAAATCTCTTTGTTGCGGAAGCACCATCTGGTGCCGCAACGCATCCCCTTTAATCACACTATTCCCCTAAAGCCGTCGTCCAAATCACCTATAGCGTTGACCATCACGGATTGGTGATTCGGCAGCAAGACTTTGTTAACCATAAGTTCGGTGAAAATGTCTATTTCAGGGTCTTTTTCGATTCGGGGCCGAATCGATTTCATTTTAAACTAAGATAATTGTATTTTTTAAGCGGATTAAAATCCTAAGGGCGGCGTATTCGTCCCGTTTAGGCTGATTTGCCGAGCCCGGATTGCTTCGCCAGTTCCGACCTCCGCCGCGCATAAGCGGGCGAAACCATCGGATAATCATCTGGAAGCCCCCATTTCTCGCGGTAATCTTCCGGCGTTAAACCGAACGCAACGCGCAAGTGGCGTTTCAGCGACTGAAACCGCTTGCCATCTTCGAGGCAAATCAAATGGCTGTCGGTGATTGAATCCTCGACGGGCACCGCTGGGGCTTTACCCGCTTTGGGGCGATCTTCTCCGGATGCATTGAGGAGCGACCGATAGATGGCCTGCGTCAAGGCCGGAAGATCATCCGCCGAGACCGTATGATTGCCCACATAGGCGGCGAGCACGGTTGCGCTCATCGCCAGAATGGGGTCGTTGGATTTAACCTCCGGCGACATAGGCGAATATCAACACGAGGATCAGAACGCCCGCGGTCAAAGCGGAAGCCAGACCTGACGGCGCAGCCTCACTAAATGTGCCCGCCGGAGAAAAGGCATGATAAAGCCGATTGCCGATATGTTTCGCTGTCTTCGCCCGAAGGCTGGACATGCGCGAAGAGAGCCGCGTCCATACGGCGTCCGCCCAAACGGCAATCCCTTTGCCAACGCGGCGATAGAGAATATCCGCATCCACCACTTCCGCCCGGCGTTCTGCGGGATAGAATTTGTACCGCTTGAGCAAGGTAAAGGCAAAGATCGCGGCAAAGAGCAGCTGCAATTGGAAGACCACATGATCCCACGTGTAAGGGCTATAATCCGTCTCATACGGCATAATCGAGTAGAGCAGCTGATAGCCGCCCCACGGCCACGCCAGCACGATACAGAGCACAGCGGCGAGGCTCATCGCGACAAGCATGTTCCACGGCGCTTCCTTGACCCGCCGTCCGCTATCATGCGCAAAGAAGGTAAAGTGCGGCACTTTAATGCCCGAATGTTCCATGACGCCCGCAGAGGCGAACAACATCATCGCAAACGGAATCCAGAGATGTTCTTCGAGCGCTGCGGCGAGGATCATGGATTTGGTCACAAAGGCGGCGAGCATGGGGAACGCCGCGATAGAGCCTGCCCCGATGAGGCAGAGAATGGTCGTATAGGGCATACTTCGGAACAATCCGCCGAGTTCTGACGCTTTCGCCGTCCCCGTGCGGTACATCACCGCGCCGATGGACATGAAGAGAAGCCCCTTAAAGATGACGTGAACGAAGACTTGTCCAACAACGCCGTTCATCGCCATCGTCGTCCCGATCCCGATACCCGCAACCATAAATCCAAGCTGGTTATTGAGCGAGAAGGAGAGAACGCGGCGCAAATCGTTTTCGATCACAGCAAAGAAAACGGGGAACATCGTCATCGCACAGCCAATCCAGATCAGCAGGTCCGTTCCGGGAAATGCGCGTGCGAGCGCGTAGATGGCAAATTTCGTTGTGAAACTGGCAAGGATCACTGTGCCCGTAATAGAGGCTTTCGGATAAGCATCCTGCATCCACATGTGCAGCATCGGGAAACCGGCTTTGATGCCCATCGCAATTAGCAACAACCACGCACCCGGCGCGTCGAGCCCGATATAGCCAAAGGTGAAATCGCCGCCTTTTGAACCGGCATAAATCACCGCGCCCGCCAGCAAGAGAACACCGGATAGAACTTGGATGACGAGGTAGCGAACACCCGCCGCATAGGCATGTTGCCCGCCCTGCCAGACGAGGAAGACGGAGGAGATCGCTGTCAGCTCCCAGAACAGGAACAATGTCAGCATATCGCCTGCGAGAACGCCCGCAATCGCCGCGCCCGTATAGACGAGCGCCGAACTATCCGTAATCCACGATTTTTCATGCAGCGCATAGATCGCGTTAATCAGCCCCGCGAGACAGAAGAGATAGCCCCAAACAACCGAGAGATTATCGATCCGAAGCGTTGTGAGCGTCACGCCGCCAATTTCAAATTGCCCCGCCAACACTTCCGTATTGTCGTAAATATTGAAAATCATCACGGCGGCGAGAACCGGCGCTGCAACTGCCAAAACTTTGCGAAGCGGATTCGCCGGCATCAGCGCACAGACTAACCCTGCGAGGATGACCCAGAGACCGGGATTGATCTGGTAAAGGTCAATCATGATGCGGAACCCCTGTCACGTCAGGATCGGTCGACACGGCGGGATCAGGCAGGCCGCCCTCCCCGTAATAGTCTTCAGGTCTCGCTAAGAGGCGGAATAAGACCGGAGCGGCAAAGACAATGAAACTATAGGCGAGAAACCCAAAGATCGCCCAGCTGCCTGGGATCGGCCAATCACCGATCATTTCGAACGGGGCCGGATGTTTCTGCGGATGAATGACGCCCAAAATGGACGCAATGATCAGGCCAACAAGCGGGAACCAGATGAAGTTCCGCTTCACCTTCGTTTCACCTAAAAACAGAAACGGTTTGGCGGCGGGATGGATACCCTCTGTCCCGTGCGGATCATCTTTATGCGGGTTGGGAGGCGTCATAGGATCGGCTCCAAGAATTGAATAATCCAAGGCGCGGCAAAGAACAGCACCAGCGTTCCGAACGCCGTCAACACAGGCGGAATAACAACCCAGCGATGTTTGCGCGCTTCCAAGGCAATCACATCGTCCGCTGCCGGATCAGCGGAGGGTTTCATAAACCCGCGAATGGCGATGGGCGTCAGGTAAAGAATGTTGAGTAGGGACGAGACGATCAATGCACCCATGAGGACCGCTTTGCCCGAGTCGAGCGCGCCCCACATGAGGTAGAATTTCGGCCATGATCCGCCAAAGGGCGGGATGCCAATCAAGCTAACAGAGGCCACGAGGAAAGCCCCGAACACCCACGGAAGCTTACGCCCCAACCCATCAAGTTGGCTCACATTGGTTCTGTGAGCGATCGTATAAATTGCGCCTGCGACCATGAAGAGCGTAATTTTCGCCCACGCATGCATCACGATTTGAAGGCCGCCGCCTAGGATGCCCCATGAGGTCGCCAGCATCGCGCCGAGCGTGATGTATGAGAGCTGCGAAACGGTTGAATAGGCCAAACGCGCTTTTAGATTATCTTGCCGCAGCGCGATGACGGATGCAGCGACGATAGAGAACGCGGCGATATAGGCCAGCCAGCTAGAGCTTGGCGTGATCGCGGTCAGGTCGGTGCCGAACGTATAAACAACGACCTTAAGCATGGTGAACACGCCCGCTTTCACCACAGCCACGGCGTGGAGCAAGGACGACACAGGCGTCGGCGCGACCATCGCGTTGGGGAGCCACGGGTGGACGGGCATCAAGGCCGCTTTACCAATGCCGAAAGCAAAAAGAACAAGCAGAACAGACGTCGCGAGCAAGGATGTATCCGGCCCAAATACGCCGCCCAAAACGAAATCCGTCGATCCCGCGATAACCTGCGTGCCGATGATAGCAGGCAAAAGAAGGCCCAAGGACGTTCCCATCAGGATCAACGTATAGATCGTCAAACCGCGGCGCGCCTTCGCATCGCCTTTGTGCGAGACAAGCGGGAATGTCGAAATCGTCAGGGCTTCGTAGAAAATGAATAGAGTAATGAGGTTGGCAGACGCCGCAATACCCATCGCCGACGCAATCGCAATCGCCACGAATGCAAAGAACCGCGTTTGGTTTTTCTCATTATTGCCGCGCATATAGCCCAGCGTAAACATAGAGTTCACGATCCAGAGCGAGCTGGCAATCGCGGCGAAGACAGCGCCGAGCGGTTCCAGTTGGAACTTAATCTCAAACATGCCCGCGAAGCTGCCGACGAGGATTTCGGGACGGCTGCCCCCTGCAACGATGCCGCAGAGATAGATAACATTGGCAAGGAGGAGCAGCGCCGCAACGAAGGTCACGCCCTCGCGCACATTCGGCGATTTCGCGCCAATGAGCGGAATGATCACCGCTGCGGCCAGCGGGATCAACATCATCAAGGCCAGCGCCATTTCAGGACCGTAGCTCATAGCCCGACTCCCGGAATTAACGCCCGCGCGGCATTTTCAGAAATATCCGTCAGGATTACATTGCCGCGTATCCCGATCAACAGCGACATAATCGCGAGCCCAACCAGAGGAATGAGCATCAAGATCGGCGCTTCACGGCGGATGATCTTGCCATTTCCATCGAGGCAATTGTCCGACGGCGGATTAAAGTAAGCCACCATCATCATCCGGCCCATATAGAAGAGCGCGAGGATTGATGTGATCATGATAACCGCAACGGCCCACCACCAGCCTTTTTCAGCGGCCGCTTCAGCCAGCGCGACTTTGGACACAAATCCCGCGGTAAACGGGACGCCAATCAAGCTGAACGCCAGAATGGTAAAGGCCGCCGTCGTGATCGGCATTGTTTTAGACAGGCCCGCCATATCGCTGATACGCGTAATGCCGAAGCGATACCACATTGCGCCTAGCGCCAAGAACAAGCCGCCTTTGACAACTGCGTGATTGATGAGGTGCAGATAGCTCCCCGCCAAGCCCGCGACAGAAATAATCCCAATTCCGAGCAACATATAGCCGACCTGCGCCACAGAGGAGAACGCGAGCGTGCGGCGTGCATCCGTTTGGAAGAACGCCTGCAGCGAGGCGAAAATCATGCCCGTCACGGCCAATCCCGTGACAACATAGGTCAAGACGACAGCGACATAATCGAAGCTTGGATCGAACACGGTGAAACAGAAACGGTACAACAAATAAAGCGCAGCTTTCGTCGCGGTGGACGCCAGAAACGCCGTCACGACGGTCGGACTATAGGCGTAAGCGCCTGGCAGCCATGTGTGCAGCGGGAACATCGCAAGCTTGAGGCCCAGTCCGACGACAATAAAGCCAAAGGCGACTTTGGCGACGCGGGATCCGCCGTCAAGGTTCGCCAAAATAGCCCGCATATCTTCCATATTGAGCGTTCCGGTTTCCGCATAAAGGAAGCCAACGCCAATGACGAAGAAAGTCGCGCCGATTGAGCCTAAAATCAGATAGTTGAACGCCGCCGACAGCGCGCGGCGGTCGCGGTTCGCGCCCATCGCGACAAGCGTGTAAGTGCTGATTGAGCTGACTTCGAGGAAGACGAAAACGTTAAACGCATCGCCCGTAACAACCATGCCCATCAGGCCCGCAATACACAGCAACAACGCAGCGTAGAACGGCCCGCTCTTTTTGCGAGAGACCTCAGCATTGACCGCGGGCTCAGCGTAAACGAGTGATAAGACCCCCATCGCGGCGATCAACAAAAGGATCGGCGCGTTAACGGCATCTAAGCGCAGAGAAATCCCATGCGGCGGTGCCCACCCGCCCATTTCATAAACGATAACACCGACATCCATTTGTGTTTGTAAAACGATGACAGTCGTGGCCAGAACAGCGACACCAATCACTAGTGCGCATGCCCACGCGAGCCGCCGGACGGACGGCAATAGCGCAACAATTGCAGCCGCGAGGAGCGGCAACACAATGGCGAAAGCGGCGCCGTGAGTTGAGAGCCAGCTCATCATGTGTTTCTCAACTTGTCATCATAGCGCGGACCGGATCTATCGATCCCTTCCAAATTATATTGGAAGTCACGCTCTTCAATCGTGTCCATTTCAATTGTTTGATAGACTTCGCGAATTCGCACCGTCAGCGCGAGGCCTATCGCCAATGTCGCAACGCCGACCACAATCGCCGTGAGGATCAAGACGTGCGGCAACGGGTTGGAGTAGAGGACTTCGCTCCCCTGCCCGGGCAAAATATAGGTCGCGCCGGACGCGGCCAATTCAACCGTATCAACATAAGCGCTGTGATCGTCATAGCCCGTTGGGGAGCTTTTATCTTTCACCAGAATAGGCGGCTGCCCGCCCGCGACTTTGGCGAGCGTGATGTAAAACAAGAAAACAGAGGTTTGAAACACGCTCAGCCCGACCAGCTTTTTGATCAGGTTGCGCGACGCAAACACGACATAAAGTCCAGTCATCATGAGGATAATGACAACGACATAATTGAAATGTGAAAACAATCCGTCCACGACTACCAATCCTTATCGTCGATTTCAGGCTGGCGAGAGCCGAAGGCGTAAAAGATCGCGAGCATGACCGATGTCACTGTCGTCAAGACGCCCAGTTCAATCGCCAAAATACCCCAATGCTGTCCGTGGATCGCATCATGAGCGAGGACGCTATAGTTCAGAAATTCGCCGCCCATCATCCAAGCGACAACGCCTGTGCCGCCGTAAAGCAGGACACCCAAGCTCATTCCGATCCGGATCAAAGCCGGAGGAAAAGCGCGCTTGGCTTCATCGAGGCCAAAAATCAGCGCAAAGAGAATAACAGATACCGCCAAAATCACGCCCGCTTGAAAACCGCCGCCGGGACCGTAGTCACCGTGAAATTGCACATAAAATGCGAATAAAGCGATCAGAGGAATGAGGAACTTCGCAATGACCCTTAAGAGAACATGCGGATCGCGGGGTTGGATTTCGGGCGTCATGCTGAGCCCTCCCCATATTGCGTGACAGACGGCGGTGACCCTGCTGCGCGCTGCTGCGCCGCGTTATTATCTTTGACCTGAGACGGCTCGATCCGGTCTGATGATCCTGTTGGCGCATTGGCTTCCGATAGGCGGCGGCCGACGACTTCGGCGCGGTACCGTCCGGCATTGCCGTTCAGTCCCAAGAGCAATAAAACACCTAAACCCGCCGCGAAAATCACGACCGCTTCGCCAAATGTATCATAGCCCCGATAGGAGGCGAGAACCGCCGTTACAACGTTGGGCACATCCACTTCTGTCGCCGTTTTCGCCAAGTAATCCGTGCCGACATAGCTATTAGCCGGAGAGTTTACGTCGCCATAGCCTGGCAAATCCGGAACAGCATACAGCATGGCCAAGCCCGCGATCACGACAACGGCCAGAGGCCCCCACTGCCGCCGCATCGGGATCGGCGTTGATTCTCTGTCCGCCAACAACATGGCCGCCAGCATCAACACGGTCGACACACCCGCGCCCACGGCCGCTTCGGTAAAAGCAACGTCAACAGCGTCCAATGTCACAAACCACGCCGCTGCGACGAGCGAATAAACGCCCTGCAACATAACAATCGCAAAGAGTGAGCGCATCCGCACAATCGCAAACGCGACGATAACGAGCAGCGTCAGCAAACCAATATCGAGCAAGAGCGTCGAGATAAGCGGGGACGTTGGGACGGCTTGGATAGGAAGCGCGAGGGTCATGCGAAGACCTCATCTGGAACTTGGAAATCTTCATCATTGATGAAATCACATCGCCAATCAAACTTAGGTCCAATGACGCCAAGCCAACGCAAAATCATCAAGACAGGAAGGCTGATTACATAAGAGAGAAAACATAAAACGACGGCGCAAAAAAGATTCGCCGCGAACTTCGTTTTACTATGCAGCATCACGCCTCATCCTCCAGCGTAGGCGCACGCCAGCGGCCGAGCTTCGGCTTTTCGCCCGCTTTATAGGCGGCATGGGCGACGGCATGGGTCGCGGTTGGGGATGTCACGAAGAGGAAGAACGCGACCAGCAGTAGTTTTGCAATCACCTGCCAGCCATCGGCCTGCAAGATCAGTCCAAACAGGATCAACTCAGCACCGAGCGTATCGGTCATGCCTGCCGCATGAAGACGCGTATAGAAATCTGGCAAGCGGATGACGCCAACCGCGCCCGCTAAAACAAAGAACAGTCCGCCCGCTAAACTGATCACGGTCAGAACGTTGCGGACAAAATCCCAAACGGACACCCAATCGACATTCGCCGCCGCCGCGTCCCGCACAACAGGCTCAGCCGCCATGATGATCTGCGCGAGCATCATGACGCGTCATCCTTTGACGGCTCAGGAATAACGCGCAGATCAACCGTCAACGCTTTGTAGCTAAAGAACTTTAACACCGCGATTGTCGCGATGAAGTTCATCAGCGCATATAAAAGGGCAATATCGATGCCGTCTGGTCGGTCGATGATAAAGCCAAACACACAGAGGAATAAAACCGTCTTCGTCCCGAAACTATTGACCGCAAGCAGCCGATCATAGAGCGACGGCCCGCCGATCAGGCGCGTCAGCATCAGAACCATGCCGACGATAAGGAATAGCGCTGTTGCCAGCATAATATAGGGCATTGGATCACGCATCAGGTGCGGCCTCCCCGACGGCCCACGCGGACCGGTCGCTCATCTCTTCGAAATCTGCCGGATCGCTCATCTCTGACAGGAGGGCATGAACCAAAATATGGTCATCCGCCATCTCAACCGTCACAGTCCCCGGCGTCAAGGTAATAGAATTCGCAAACATCGTTTTCGCCAAATCAGATTTCCCGTTTGTCGGAATTTTTGTCATGGTTGGCGAGATTTCAAGGTCGGGTGACAGGACCGCTTTCACAACGGCGACGTTGGCTTTGATAATTTCAACAAACAACCACCCGAAATAGGCGAGTGTCTGCGGCACTGTCATGTAGGGCGCGGTTTCACGGTCAAAAATCCGCATCCGCGCGCACATCAACAACACAAGAGCAATGGAAATTCCGCCAAGCGTCAACAGAAGCGGTTTCGTGAAACCCGACAGGATCCACCACGTCGCCGCAAGCGCGGCTGTCAAAACTATAGCAAAACGCAACATAAGAATGGGTGTTAGCGAAAGGTTACCAAGCATTAAAGTGGAAAAAGTGGGAATTTAGCCGCAGCCGCGCAGTCTTCCCGTCTGTTCGCGCCAAACTGTGCATAAGTGGCAAGCGCAGCGGCTTTCCATTCTCTATAGTGCTGTCATGGAGCAATCCCTCCGATCCCTGCTCGACTGGTACGAGCGCGTTGGCGTTGAAATGCCTGACTTGCCGCCGGCGAGGACCGTTCGCCGTGTTCGCGCCAAGCCCGCGCCAGTTGAAAAGCCAGCCCCTGCCCCAAAACCCGCCGCTTTTGCGGCTCTCGATCCCACGCCAATTGCGGCGGCGTGCAAGACCTTGGCCGAACTCAAAACCGCCGTCGATAAATTTGATTCGGGCGCATTGTCTGATGGCGCGCGGCAGGTCGTTTTCGAACGCGGTAATCCTGACGCTAATCTTATGGTCATTGGCGAAACACCGGGACGCGATGAGGATCAGGCCGGATATCCGTTCGCCGGACGATCCGGAGAGTTGCTAGGCCGGATGCTCGGCGCCATCGGGCTCGGTGACGATGACGCTTATATGGGCAATATCTGTTTCTGGCATTCCCGCAAACCCGGCGCAAATGACTTCGCACTCTGCGCGCCATTTCTGTCCCGTCAGATCGAATTGGCGAAACCCAAAGCCATCCTCCTGACAGGCGGCACCGCCATGCAAGTCATGACAGGCGTCAGCAGCATCATGACCCATCGCGGTCAGTGGCAGACGCTTCACATTGGCGGAGCGGACATACCGGCCCTGCCAATTTACCACCCGAATTTCCTGCTGAGTCAGCCCGCGTTAAAAGCCGACGCCTGGCAAGACCTGCTGACATTACGCGAAACGCTGGCCGCTCTGTCGTGACAGCAGGCATGGCGCTTGCTAATCAAACATTTGACCCTTCATTCTGACCCTCCGGAGCTCACCTGTGAAACGCCTGTTCATCCTGACGTCCGCACTCCTTATTGCTTGCAACAACGCCCCAGCGGAGCCTGTTGCTGAGGCCGCGCCCAACCCGGTTGAAGACACGTTCCTGACCCAACTCCAAGCCGATTATCCAGTGACATTGTCGCCTATTGCGGACGGCGTCTGGGTCCATACAACCAATTACCGCCTGCCCGGCCAAGCGCCCATTCCCGTCAATGGATTGGTCGTCGTGGACGGCGATGAGGTGACTTTAGTCGACGGCGCGTGGGGCGAGCTGGCAACAGTGGCTTTGCTGGAAAAAATCCGCGCAGAAACAGGTAAGCCTATCACCAAAATGATCGTCACGCACCACCATGCCGACCGCACGGCGGGCGTGGACGCGGCCGAACGCGAAGGCATTGAAGTTTTCACGCATCCGCGCACACCGATGCTGGCCGCGCGCGCCGGATGGCCCGCGCCGAACACATCCGTCGCCGAGTTGGAAGCCCCGCAATCCCGAATTCGCGTCGGCAGGCTCGAAGTTGCCTACCCCGGCCACGGCCACGCATCTGACAATTTGGTCGCTTACTTGCCAGATGAGAGAATACTCTACGGCGGCTGCGCTGTGCGCGGCGCGGAGGTTTCGACATTAGGCAATATTGAGGATGCTGACATGACAAAGTGGCGCGAGAGCCTATTGTGGACACGCGCAACCTATCCAGAAACACTCACCGTCGTTCCGGGACATGGCAAAGGCGCGAACATCACACTGATCGACGCCACGATTGCCTTGATTGATGCGGCGGAGGCCGACGCAGGTTAGCGTCCCGCCTTCCACGCTGCCAATCCATCCGCATCATCCACATCCGTGAGCGTCCGCAATTTCGCGACTGAGCCGTTCAACTTGGCTTCCAGATCGTTGAGCGTATGTTCGCTCGACCAGCGGACGCCATCAAACACGCCCGGTTTTAATGGCGCGACCGCGCCCATGAGCCAAAACCCGCCATCGCTCGCCGGACCAAACACGAAGGGCGCGTGGCGCAAGGCCTCGAGCGCATCAGCAATGTCGCTCGCCGCAATTTGCGGACAATCCGTGCCAATCACCAATACTGGGCGTTTCGCGCCGGAGAACACCTCGGCGAGCCGCGGCGAGAGTGAACCCGTCGGCTGCGGGCGCTGCGCCGTTCCGTCCCATGCCGGAACGGTCCCAATGGCGCGTGCGGGCGCAACATAGAGCGTCGTGTTCCAACGCGGGTCCGTCACATTCCGCAAAACTTGAGCCGACATCGCGCGGTTGATCCGCTGCGCGTGGGATGCACCAATATCGCGCGCGAGCCGGGTTTTGGCCGCCCCCATGCCCGGTTTCTTCGCAAAAATATAAAGATCAGGGCGCATCATTATGTGTAGGCTTCCAACAGGTCTTCGACGGTTGCCCCACGTTTGTACTTTATAAGTAACCCGAGATTCCGAACGCCGCGCCGCCACAAACCATCCTGCCAATGTTTCGACACATCGGTCGTCAAGAAAATCGGGAGCGGGCGTAAGCGGGAGGCTTTCTTCAACCGCCCGTTCAATTCGACATCTTCGAACAAAGCCATCTTCGCGTGGCCGCCGACCTGTTCATAAAGCGCGCGTGATACCAGCAACCCTTGATCGCCATAAGGCAAACGAAGCGCCCAGCATCGCAGCGCCACCATGCGGTTCATAAATGTCGCGGCGGGTCCGGACGCGTCCGCTTTGAACCGGAAATAGCGAGGATGATCCTGCGCCATCGCGGCGCTCACAGCATCGCGCCAATTATCCGGTAATTGCGAATCAGCGTGCAGGAACAGAAACCAATCGCCTGGATCGCCGGACAGAGCTGCTAGTGCCGCGCCCAATTTCAACTGCGCCCCGCGCCCTTTCGCGCCTACCGCCAAACACGCGCCAGCGCGTGCGGCGTACATTAACGTCCCGTCTACCGATCCACTATCGCTCACAATCACGCGTTCGCCCGCGAGCTGCGGCAGTAAGCGCGAAAGACCCGATTCGGCCTGATAGGTGGGTATAATGATGACCAACACGGCGCGCGCTTAGCGGCCTATCGCGCAAAGAAAAAGCCCGGTCACAGGACCGGGCTTCAAAATTCGGTTATCTAAGAGCGACTAGTTAGAGCCTTCAAGCTCACGACGTGTCATTTCTTCGAGTTCAGCTTCCAGCTCTTCGCGAGTTTTCTGGCGAACTTTCTCAGTCAAATAGACGTAGCAATAGCTATCGTTGAAGGACGAAATCTCATTTGGGAATGCGCCGTTACCTTCACAGCGGATAACGCCCATGCCCATGCCGTCATAAATTTGTGTCGACGCTTCTTCGCCGCGAATTTGGATGAAGCAGGCTGTGCCGTCCTGCAACGTTTCAACGGATCCACCTTCATATGTACAGCTGTCTTCGTCAGTGACGATACCTTCTGTGGACGGCGTATTGATCAGTTCAGCTTGCGCCAGCGTTTCGGCGTCAGCTTGAACTTCAGGCGCGGCGTCTTGAGCAAAGACGCTGGTCGAGACAGCAAATCCGGCAATGGCCAGAACTGTCGTGAGTTTCATGTTTGGCATGGTTGTCTCCTAAGGAATCCGGTTAAGGGCTCTTATTCAGTTTCAATCGGCACGGAAAGGCCTGCAAACATAAGGTTTTGCAGGTTCCGTGCCAAGGTTTACGAAAGCCGCTCGCCCCTATGGCTCCAGATCATACGCACCGAAACGCTGCACAGTCGCGCGGATTTGCGCGTGTTTGCGGCGTGGACGAAGCCGGGCGGGGTCCGCTGGCGGGGCCAGTGGTCTGCGCGGCAGTCATCCTAGGTGCGTCATCTGTTCCCGAAGGGTTGAACGACAGCAAGGCCCTTTCCCCCAAGCGCCGTGAACGGATGCTGAACGCTTTGCTTGAATCCGCAGAAATCGCTATTTCTGTCGTTGAACCGCCTGAAATCGACGCCATGAACATCCTGTGGGCGAGTATGGCCGGAATGAGTCGCGCCGTTCGGGAGCTGGAAGCGGATTACGCGCTCATCGACGGGAATCGCTTGCCCCCTGATTTGCATTGCGATGGCGAGGCCATTATTAAAGGCGACGCCAAGAGCCTATCCATCGCGGCGGCCTCCATCGTCGCAAAAGTCATGCGCGACCGATTAATGATCGAAGCGGACGCGCGCTATCCGGGATATGGTCTCGCAAAACATAAAGGCTATCCAACCCGTGCGCATATGGACGCGATTGAACGATTAGGGCCGACGCCGATTCATCGGTGGAGTTTCGCGCCGGTTCGGAAGGCATGGCGGTTACTCTAGCCACCTTACCCGCAGGAAATTTCCTGCACATAGCCTTCGGCGTCGAGTTCAATCGTCAGGCGGTCTGTATTTTCCGGTCCAATCGTGATTCGATCCGAAATAGTGCCAATAGACGGCGCGTAGAGTTGTTGTCCGGCCTGATAGGTTTGAACTTCGACATAGGTTTCATTCATCATCTCGCCATTGAGAAAGTCATTATCCGCCCCTTCAAACTGCGCCGGACGAATGATGCGTTTGGATCCCGGCAACCCTGGAATATAAATCGCGCCCTCATTCACCCCCACGAGCGCCTGATACATTTGCGAACGGCACGGATCGACGGCAGGCAAGCGCGGCGTCGGCGCAGGGCGCATCCATTCGGGCTGCACATATTGCCCTTGGCCGGGGCGCGGTTGGAACTGATCATTCGGCCCGACAGGTCCCATCGCACAGGCGGCCAGAGCAAAAATCGCAGGAATAATGAGCAAATAGCGCATGATGCCTCCGGTGACCCATCATAGTTAACGCGGTGCTAACGAAGCTGTGAACCAGGTGTGACCCCACGGCGCGATAAAATCAGCTATCTACGTTTCAAGCGAAGTCGGTGTCCCTTCCCAGCCGCGCTTCGCCGATTCACCCGAAGGGCGATGACCGTTCCCCCAACCGTTCATCGCCCTTCCCCATTCCCCCTTAAGACCGTAAAGCGCCGCGCATGAGCGACGATCCTCACATGACAGACGGCCGGACTCCGTGGCGCGCCACCGTCTTGACCCTCTATCCAGACGCCTTTCCAGGCGTTTTAGGGGCGTCTATTATTGGCGGGGCTGAAAAAAGCGGTCTGTGGCAGCTAGATACGGTTGATATTCGCGACTTTGCCGTTAATAGGCATCGCACTGTTGACGGCACTCCGGCAGGAGGCGGCGCGGGATTAGTCCTGAAGCCCGATATTTCTGCCAAGGCTATTGATAGTGTGGTCTGTCCGGACGGAAACGTTCGGGATGATCGCCCGCTACTTTACATGACCCCTCGGGGCCGGCCCTTGACGCAAAATCGCGTACGAGAGCTTGCTGCTGGGCCGGGTCTTGTTTGCTTTTGCGGACGGTTCGAAGGTCTCGACGAACGCGTGATTGAAAGCCGCAAGATGGAGGAAGTCTCCATCGGCGATTTTGTTCTCGCAGGCGGAGAGGTCGCGGCGCAGGCCATGATCGAAGCGTGCGTGCGCCTACTCCCCGGAGTGCTCGGCAGCGCGGATAGCCTTGATGAAGAGAGTTTTGAGACGGGTTTGCTAGAGTATCCACTCTATACCAAGCCCCGCGAATTTGAAGGTCGGGAAATCCCGGCCGTGTTAACCTCAGGCGACCACGGAGCCGTGGACCGCTGGCGGCGCGCACAAATGGAAGAGATTACAAAGGCGCGTCGGCCCGATCTGTGGGCGGCGCATCTGCAAAGGAAAAGCTCTGAGACCTAAGTGTCTTTGGCAAGAAAGTGAGTCGCTATGAACGTGATTGAAAAACTCGAAAAAAATGAGGCCGAGCGCCTTTTATCCTCAGGAAAAGTGATTCCTGATTTCGCTGCTGGTGATACGCTGATCGTTCAGGTCCGTATTACTGAGGGTGAACGCTCCCGCTTGCAGGCGTTTGAAGGCGTCTGCATTGCCCGCTCCGGCGCTGGCATCCACGAGAGCTTCACCGTTCGCAAAATCAGCTACGGCGAAGGTGTCGAGCGCGTCTTCCCAGTTTACTCTCCGCTAGTCGAAGAAATTGAAGTTAAACGCCGTGGCCGTGTCCGCCGCGCCAAGCTTTACTACCTTCGTGAGCGCCGTGGTAAATCTGCGCGTATTGCTGAGCGCACAACAGGCCGCGGCATGGAAAAAGGCCGGGCTAAGAAATAGCTCCGACTTGGACGCGTCCTACGGGACGCCTCTTCCAGTTTAAAACACTGCAGAAAAAAGTCCGCCGCTGGCGGGCTTTTTTGCGTTACGGACTTGCCGTTCATTATTTTGCTCGCTTAACGCGTTAGGCTTGTTAAACAGTTTTCAGGTTCTGTTTTAAAATGGTGAGCGAAATGAAAAGATGGTCCTTCACAATTGCAACCTCGCTGGCGGCGGTACTGCTGACGGCTCATTACGCGCAGGCTGAGGGTTATCGTCTACCGCCCGCTGAAATCGCCGATATCGTTTTACGAGCGCCAGCACCGTCGGTGAGTGTCTCACCCGACGGGACAAACCTGCTTCTGCTTGAACGAGAAAGCCTTGCGCCCGTTTCCGAACTGGCGAAGCCGATGGAACGCCTTGCGGGACAGCGGCTCGACGCTGCGACGAATGATAATTTCAACCCGCGCAACTTTGTCGGCCTGTCCCTAAAAGATATTGAAACTGGCGACGTGCGCAAAGTCTCTCTGCCGAATAACGCCGATATAGCGGACCAAAGCTGGTCGCCTGACGGGCGTTATGTTGTCTTCACCAACACGACGGATGACGGCATGTCACTATGGACGCTCGACACGCGCACGGCCAAGGCTCGCCAGATTTTAAAAGAGGGTATCAATCCGATTTTCGAAGAGCCGCGCTGGCTTCCTGATGGGCGCCTCCTTGTGCTGACCATTCCGAACGACCGCGGGGACAAGCCGTTAGCGTCTTTGACGCCTTCCGGACCGGCCATACAGGATGCGTCCGGTGGTCAAGACGCTCAGACCCGGACCTATCAGGACCTGCTAAAAACACCGCATGACGAGGCGCTTTACACATGGCTGACCGTCAGCCAGCCTATGGTTATGCGGCCCGACGGGAGCCGCAAAAAAATGCTGGGCGAGCCGCGCATCTACACGGATGTATCGGCATCACCCAATGGCGAATATTTGATGGTGGAATGGATCGAGTCGCCGTTTTCCTATCAAGTGCCGTGGTACCGTTTCCCAACGACGACAGCCGTTTGGACAATGGACGGCGAGCCCGCCGCTGTGATTACGCAGCAGCCGCTGGCCGATAGCTTGCCTGTGCAAGGCGTCGTCACGGGACCGCGCAGCATTGGATGGCATCCGACCGCGCCAAACACGCTAATGTGGGCGGAAGCGCTGGACGGCGGCGATCCGCGTGTGGAAACGTTTGAGCGCGACGCGCTTATGACCCTGTCGGCGCCCTTCACAGGCCAGGCAAACCGCTTACACGTTTTTGAAGACCGCTATTCAGGCTTCGTCGGTTTGGACGGCGATGATGACATTATCGCGTATGATTATGACCGGGATTCGCGTGAAGTTCGCACGGCGCTAATCGATGTCATGGGCGCGAATGCACCGCGCGTGATTGAAGTTCGAAATGTTCAGGATGCCTATGCCGATCCCGGCGATCCGGTCCGCACGCTCACCGATAGCGGCTTTTCAGTCGCGCGGGTTCACGACGGACAGATGTTCCTCTCTGGCAATGGCGCATCACCAGATGGGGCGCGGCCTTTCCTGCGAAGTTTCGATCTCGGCACTTTTGAGACGACAGAGCTGTGGCGAAATATGGGCGAAGAATATGAATATGTTGTCGATTTGGCCGCTGATGATGGCAGCGCCTTCGTCACCTATTATGAGAGCCCTACTCTTCCCGGGAATTACCGCCTTCACACGACAGACAGCACGCAATTTCTGACAGATTTCCCCGATCCACATCCGGAGTTAACAGGCATCAACCGCGAATTGATCACCTATCAACGCCAGGACGGGGTCGAGCTTTCATCGACGCTATACCTGCCGCCTGGCTATGAGGACGGCGACACACTCCCCGTCGTCGTCTGGGCTTACCCGCGCGAATTTAACGATGCAGCAACCGCGGGACAAATCCGCGATTCAAAATATCGGTTCACCCGAATTGGCGGCTATTCGCAGCTGTTCTTCCTCACGCAAGGCTACGCCGTGATGGACCGCGCCGCCATGCCTGTGGTTGGATCCGATCCTGAAACCGTCAACGATACATTCATTGAACAGGTCGTGGACTCAGCCCAAGCCGCCGTGGACGAGTCAGTCCGCAGAGGCTTTGGCGACGGCGTTCAAGTCGGCGTCGGGGGTCATTCCTACGGCGCGTTTATGACGGCGCACCTATTGGCGCAAAGCGACATATTCCGCGCCGGGATCGCGCGGTCGGGCGCCTATAACCGCACGCTGACGCCGTTCGGTTTTCAGGCGGAACGCCGTATTTTTTGGGATGCACCGCAGACCTATTACAAGCTCTCGCCATTTATGGCCGCGAATTTGATTGATGAGCCAATGCTCATGATCCACGGGGCCAAGGACAATAATTCCGGCACATTCCCGCAGCAGTCCGAACGGATGTTCGCGGCGGTCAAAGGAACCGGCGGCACCGCGCGGTTGGTCATGCTCCCACACGAATCCCATGGCTACCGAGGCCGGGAGTCGGTCCTGCATACGCTGGCGGAAATGGTCGACTGGTTTGATACCCACGTCAAAACTGCTGAGCCAGACGTTCCAATGGACGGCGAGTAAGTCCGCGCGGATTGCTGACCTTCAAGACATCGCATAACAAAGTCCGCCGTTGGCGGGCTTTTTGCGTTTGTCCCCCTCCGTCACTTGCGCTGACGCGCGCCGTGCCACCTCCCCCTTGCGGGAGAGGAACTTAGGTCGGTGTGTTCCTCGGTTTAGTTCCTCCCTCGCAAGGGGGAGGTGGCCGAACGGAGTGAGGTCGGAGGGGGACTAAATTTAACGACCTTCGCAATCGCTACATCGCGTCCTTCAGCGCCCGCCGCCGCCCCAATTCCTCCGCACTCCCGGCGAGCCAAAACGGGTTCGTGGCCCGCTCTGCGGCGACCGTCGTCGGCACTGTGGGTTCGCCGCGTCTCCGCATCGCTTTGGCGCGCTCGATCGCGGCCAACACATCGGTATTATCGCCATCGACGGTCACGGCGAATTTGGCATTAGAAAGCGTATATTCATGCGCACAGTAAAGCTTCGTCGCGTCGGGCAGCGCCAATATTTTGCTGAAACTCTCCCACATTTGCGCGGGCGTGCCTTCGAATAAGCGGCCGCAGCCCATCGTAAAAATCGTGTCGCCGACGAAACAGGCGCCAACCGCCTCCAAATAAAACACGATATGTTCATTCGTATGGCCCGGCGTTTCCATAATGCGGACGGGGTGGCCGCCAAAATCAACCGTGTCGCCCTCACCCAGTTTCACATCAATGCCCGGAATGCGCCCATCGATCAGGCCGGGACCATAAATGGTGACTCCGAACTGTTCCTTCAGCGTCATATTCCCGCCCGTGTGATCAGGATGCCAATGGGTGTTCCAAATTTCCGTGAGTGCCCATTCTTTCGCCGCGCATTGCCGCGCGATTTCGTCACCATCCGGTGTGTCGATACAGGCCGTGCGTCCAGATGCCGGATCATGCACGAGTATGCCGTAATTGTCAGAGAGACAGGGGAAGAGATGAATTTGAATATCGATCATGGGGTGAGTTTAGCGTGGTCAGAGGATTGCGCCAAGCCTCTCTAAACGCTCCATTTCCCGCCGACTTGATCGGCGGGCCCATGGACTATGACGGCGCCTATCGCATTCAGGTCCAAGTTTGCACCATGGACAGGTCGATCAAGTCGGCCTGAGGCGAAGGGGCCTACGCCTTGCGCCAGCTCGTCCCGTCGGCGCTGTCTTCGAACACGATCCCGCGCGCGGTGCCTTCGTCGCGGATGCGGTCAGCTTCGGCCCAATCCTTGGCTTGCCGCGCGGCATGGCGGGCGGCGGCGAGCGCGTCGAATTCGGCGCTATCGTCGGCGGACGCGTTGCCACGGAACCAGTCTTCGGGGTCGCGTTGGAGGAGGCCGAGGAGCTTAGCAATTGCTATAAATTGGGTTGACCTGAAATTTTGTGAATCTTTGTATGCTATATCAATGTCCGTTAACGGCCCCACCCAACTTGAAGGCACACCAACTTCGCCCTCAATGAACTTCACCCCCTCCAAAATCTTTGCTCGAAGAAGACCTAGTAATTCGAACGTATCTTCCAAATGGAGATCATGATTCATCAAATCAATAACAAGGTCTCTTACCATCTCCGCGCTAGAATAACTTTGAGCTATAAGCATGGCACGATACCACCCATCCAACTGCGCCTTACTCTCCCGCAGCAAATCCTCGCTCCACACCAGCTCATTCCGATAATGCGCTTTCAATAGCGCCAGCCGGATCACTTCCCCGTCCCACTCTTTCAACAGGTCATGGACCAGCACGACATTGCCGAGTGACTTGGACATTTTGTCTTTGCCCATGTTGAGGAATTCATTGTGGACCCAGTAATTCGCGAATGTCTTGTCATTCGCAGTCTCTGACTGCGCGATTTCGTTTTCGTGGTGGGGGAAGCGCAAATCAATGCCGCCGCAGTGAATATCGATGGTCTCGCCGAGCGTTTCTTTCGCCATCGCGGAACATTCAATGTGCCAACCGGGACGGCCCGGGACACCTGCGAAATCTTGATTGCCGTATTTTTTCCAATCGACAAAATAGCTGGTCGAAGCTTGTTGTTGGCTCCAACCCGGCTCGCCGTTCGGCGCGGGTTTCCACAGCACAAAATCCGCCGCATTGCGTTTCTCGCCCACGACTTCGACCCGCGCGCCAGCCATATTATCGTCTAGCTTGCGGCCCGAGAGTTTGCCGTAATCGTCATCCTTGGTGACATCGAAATAGACATGACCATTGGCGACATAGGCGGCGTCTTTGTCCAATAAAGTGACGATAATATCCGCCATTTGCTGCACATGTTCCGTCGCTTTGGGCTGCACTGTCGGTTCAAGGCAATTCAGCGCGGCGAGATCGTCCTGATAGATTTTCGTGAACTTCTCTGTGATCGCCGAAATCGGAACGCCCTGCGCCATTGCGCTGGCCATGATTTTATCATCCACATCGGTCAGGTTACGCGCGTAGCGGACATGGTCTTCGCCGTAGATATGACGCAGCACGCGGAACAGCACATCCGCAACCACAGCGGCGCGGGCATTGCCGATATGGGCGTAGGAATACACGGTCGGGCCGCAATTATACATGGTCACGCAGGACGGGTCCTGCGGCACGAATTGACGGACTTCACGTTTAAGTGAGTCATACAAAGACAAGGGGTGGTCTTGGTTTTCCATAGGGGCATTCCCTATATTCTAACGCGATGGCTTGGAACCCTTATGATGAGACGGAATGGGATCGCGGTTGGACCGAACCGATTCCGAAACCCAAACGGTCCCGCTTTGGCGGGCTGATTGTGGCGTTGCTCGCCCTCATGCTTATCTGGGAAGCGCTGCAACCGCGCCCTGATCCCGACGCGCGGTTCAACCTCGTCGTCAAAGACAGCATTGCTTATGCTTACGGCGGCACGGACGCGAATAGTTTCGCCGATGTGCGTCGGCAGCTCGACGCCAATCCGCAAATCGACACGATCGTCCTGAAACATGTGCCTGGCACGACGCATTTGGGCGAGAACACGCGCATTGCATCGATGATCCGCGCGCGCGGCATCAATACACATTTGGAACGAAACAGCTTTATCGCGTCCGGCGGCGTCGATCTGTTCTTGGCGGGGCAAACGCGCACAATGCAATGCGGCGCGCGGATCGGCGTGCATAGTTGGCAGGATTCCGCCGGCGAAAGTCCGCGCACGCTCGGTCATGATCCGCTGGAGATAGATATGGAGCGGTTTCATGCCTCGCTCGATATTGATCCGGAATTTTACGCCTTTGCCCGCGACGCCGCCCCGCATCAGGCGCTCTATTACTTGTCGCGCAAGGATTTGGAGCGGTTCAACCTGTTGACGGACGGGGCCTGTAAAGGGTCCAGTTGGTTCGGGTTTATGGGCGGGCGGAACTAATGCGCTGGGATTTACTTGGCCTCGGCGCTGTCGCGGTCGTCATGATCGGCGCGCTTGTGATGCAAAAACCGAATCCGGATTTGCTCCGCTTTGATGTCGATGGCACGCGCGCCTATGGTTACGGCTTTTCGGACGGGCGCTCGCAAGATGTGGTCTCGAAACTCGTCCGTAAACATCCAGAGGTCGAAACGCTTGTCTTCGTCAATATGCCGGGCACGCAAAACCTCACGTCTAATTCCCATCTTGCGCGCAGCATTCGCCGCGCGGGGCTCAACACAGAACTCCTCCCAAATTCACGCATCGCCTCTGGCGCGGTTGATCTATTCTTGGCCGGGACAGAGCGCACCGTCGCTTGCGGCGCCATGATCGGCGTGCATGCGTGGGGCATGGGCGATTATGACGCGCAGGATGCCTGGTGGGACAATCACCGCACCGCGTCGCGTGATTTCCTGTCCGATATGGGCATTGATCCGGATTTTTATGATTTCAGGACGGACGCCGCAGGCACGGAGTCGATCCACTGGCTCACAGTCGATGAAATCAATCGCTGGAACGTGTCCAGCGAGACGATCACTTGCGATTAGTCGAAATAGTCGTCTGAATATTTCATCGCGGCTCTCACGCGGCGGCGTTTATCATCGCGCGTTTCAGGTTCAGCAACCTCTGGCTCGAATCCCTGATAAATAACAATCGCCAAGACCCGCGCAATCAAAACGCCCATGATCATCCAACTGAGCGTAGAAAACCAAAAATCTCCAAAAAAGTGATCCAGAGCGAATATGGTGAATTCTAGCAAGCCCATATCCATCGCGCCCGATGCCGTGGCCGTCGGCATGACGACTGCGCAATGAAAGATGAATAGCCCTGTCCCTAATGACGCGAAGATCGCGGTCAAAATAGTGTCTTGCTTGATATAGCTGATCCAGCCCACCGCTAAGCCTAAGCAAAATCCTGTCAGAAACGCCAACATACGCCGTGATAGCGGTTTAAGCTTTCGATATATCTAACGCCGCCGATTGACGCCCGCGCACAAGAAAACCTCCGGCATGGGGTACCGGAAGCTTCCTCTCCTCCGCCTTTCAGCGGAAGGATCGTAATATTGGTCTCTGCGCGTGACTACTCGTCGAGATCAGGACTATAATCGCCCGTAATCATGCAGGTCATATCAACTTGCGCTGTCGTGCCCGCAGGACATGTCACGGTTGTGAGCGTGCCCGCTGAACCGGGGACAACGATTGCATTATCCGCAATCATGCCGTCGTCATCAGCGGCGCGAAAGTCTTCGTCCTCAATCGTATAGTCTTCGACGATAATATCGTCGTCCGACTGCATACTTGGTTCGCCATCGGCTTGGAGGATCTCGCCAGCTGTATCATTGACTTTTGACGGGTCCATTTCAGCGGACGCCATATCTGGGCGTGTCTCATTCGCCATTGTCATTGTGGCTTCAGCTTTTTTCATCTCGGCGTCATGTTTCTTTTCCATGTGGCCATCAGCGGCAAAAGCAGGGGCGGCAATTGCGAGGGCTGCGACACTCACGAGGGTTGTTTTTAAATTCGTCATAAATGGGTCCTTTCAAATACTATATCTTTATGAAAAGCGTCTAAATTCAGGACTTTAGCAAATCCCGCATTTTGCCGCTTTCTCACCCTATCAACGGGGTTGCGGGATGTTTCGTTCCGAGAAAGAGGCGCGGCGACATAGGCCAGCCTTGCTTTCGCCTCCGCAATCGCATGGCTGATCGGCGGTAATTGCGCCTTACCTTAGGCAGGCGTGCGCCCTATATAACGCGCATGAGCAAGCCGACCCTGACACCTGTGCCTAAAACCGAACGCCCCACGGCAGACGCCGCGATGGAGGCTGTTCGCACGCTGATTGCCTGGGCGGGCGATGATCCGGACCGCGAGGGTCTGCGCGATACGCCCAAGCGCGTGATCAACGCTTATAAAGAGTGGTTCCGGGGGTATGATTTAGACCCCGCCGACGCGCTGTCCCGCACATTCGAAGATGTGTCCGGCTATGACGACATGGTTATCCTGCGCGAAATCGATGTCGAAAGTCACTGCGAACACCATATGGCGCCGTTCCTTGGCAAAGCGTGGGTGGCGTATCTGCCGACGGATAAAGTTGTCGGTATTTCCAAACTGGTCAAAGTCGTCGAGATTTACGCCAAGCGCCTACAGACCCAAGAAACCATGACCGCGCAGATCGCCGACGCGATCGAAGACGCGCTCAAACCGCGCGGCGTCGCCATTATGATTGACGCTGTTCACCAGTGCATGAGCACACGCGGTGTCCACCATCCCGACGTGTCGACCATCACGACACAATTCACAGGCGAGTTCAAAACCAACCCATCGCTGCAAGATCGTTTTTTGAGGGTGGTTGGGAAATAAATCCCGACACCCCTGCAAACACTCGTTCAAACGCGTTAGAGTCCCCGCATGAAAATTCTTCTTATTGGATCGGGCGGGCGTGAACATGCGCTGGCTTGGAAATTGGCGCAGAGCGAGCGGGTGACTGAGGTCACAGTCGCGCCGGGAAATGCCGGGATTGCGGCCATCGCCAATGTCGTTGATGTGAAGGCAGATGATATCGTCGGCCTGATCGCACTGGCGCAGCGCGGCGCCTATGATCTGGTCGTTATTGGGCCCGAACAACCTTTGGCGCTAGGACTAGTGGACGCGTTGAAACTACGGGACATTAAAGTCTTCGGCCCGACACAAGCCGCGGCGCAGCTTGAAAGTTCCAAGGCCTATACGAAAGATTTGTGCGACCGCTACGATATTCCCACGGCGAAATATGGCGTGTTTACCGATGCGGGCGAGGCCAAAGCTTACCTCCAAACGATGGACGCGCCCTATGTGCTGAAAGCCGATGGTTTGGCCGCAGGCAAAGGCGTGGTCATTCCCGAAACATTGGCAGACGCCGAAGCCGAACTGGACGAATTTTTCTCTGGTAAGTTTGGCGATGCATCGACGACTGTCGTCATTGAGGAATTTATGCGCGGAGCGGAGGCCAGTTTCTTCGCGATCTGCGACGGCACCACCGCCGTTCCCCTGATTGCCGCGCAAGATCACAAGCGCGCCTTTGACGGCGACCAAGGGCCGAACACGGGCGGTATGGGCGCCTATAGCCCTGCCCCCGTTTTCACGGATGAGGTGTTCGAGCAGACCATGTCCCGCATCATTCAGCCGACATTAGACGGCATGGCCAAAGACGGAACGCCTTTCACGGGCATCTTATTTGCGGGCCTGATGATCACGGACGAAGGCCCAAAACTGATTGAATATAATGTGCGGTTTGGTGATCCCGAATGCCAAGTCGTGATGCGCCGGATGCAGAGCGATTTGGTTGACCTGCTGGTCGCGGCAGAAGCCGGAGAGCTAGCCTCCGCAACGCCTCCCGCTTGGTTCTCTGAGCCCGTCGTGAACGTCGTCTTGGCCGCCAAGGGTTATCCGGGGTCTTATAAAAAAGGCACAATCATCAACGGCGTTGATGAGGCCAATGCACGGGACGGCGTTGTCGTCTTCCACGCTGGAACGCGCCGCGGCCGCAATTGTGGCAAGTTAAAAGCTAATGGCGGGCGCGTGTTGAACGTCACAGCATCTGGTGAAACGCTCCGCGAGGCTGTCGATCTGGCCTATGAAGTCATCAACGACGATATCAAATGGTCAGATAAACAGTTCCGCACGGACATCGCGCATCAGGCGCTATAACGGCATCTCAACGCATCATATCGGTAAAGAATTTCCAAATCGCCTTTGCGCGGTGCGGATTGATTGGGCCGAGCACGCCCTGCAACTCGTCTGGAATATGCTCCAGCGGCAAACCGTCTTTTTGGAAGATGAAATAGTCAAACATGGCCCGCCAAGCCTCTCGCTCTGGTTCGGGGAGCTGCCGCAAGGACAAGAGCGACAAGACAAAGGCCTCCATTGGCTCGCGGCTAATCTGCGGTCGGTCATGCCACCAAAAATTGACGAGCACGTTGAAATCAGAGGTCGCGCGCACATGATGCCACCAGAGCGGGGGCATATAGATCGCGTCGCCAGGGCCAAGGTCTGCCGTTCGCGCCGTCGCCAAAGCATCTTTGTAGCGCGGATATTTATCAAAATCAGGCGCATCAAGATCAACGAGGCTGACTTGCGGCCCGGCCATCGTATGCTCAATCGGACCGGGGTAAAGATTACGAACCTGTTCTGGCGCAAACAACGTAAAGGTCCGCGTGCCCGCAACGACACTCGCGATATTGCTACTCCCGTCATGGTGGGTCGACACGACTGTGCGGTTGCCGATCCAAATGCGCGGTTCTGTTCCTTCTGGAACAAGCGGCATGTCGAACTCACCGCGCAGGCCCGGGAAACTCTCGCCAATCGGCGTTGATCCCATATAAAGCGCGTCGCCATTCGCGCCCGCACGTAAATGATCGATAAAGGTGCCGAAGCTCAACCGCCCCTGCTCGAAATTAAACTGCCGCATATTATCGGCATAGAAAAAACGGCCGCCAACGGACGGTTTAGCGCGCATGACGGACACATCATTCGGGCCCGCGCCCGCTCGGATATAATCGCATAAAGCCTCCGTATCCGCAGACTTTGCGACGGACGCCCAGTGGTTGACCGCACCGCGCATAACAACAGGTTGACCCGTCGGGACAATCTCATTCAGAAATGTCTCTCGCGAAATCTCTTGGACTTCAGGCAAAGGCTCAAACGTCATAACGACATGCCGTAGCCGGATTGAAAGACGGTTCAAGCTTGTTCCGTGCTTTTCCGCAGTGTGACTGGACGGACGCTATCATTTGAGGCAGCTAAGGAATCAAGAAACGATCACCCAGGGGACTTCCATGACGATTTTGAAAAAGACTTTAACTGCTGTCAGCGCAGCCGCACTTATGCTGGCCGCGCCCGGACTTGCGGGGGCTGATGGCCATATGGAAGGCGGCAGCCTGACTTTGATCCACGCAGGAACCTTGATTGCTGTGCCGGGGGAAACACCGCTGCGCAATCAAACGATCACCATCAATCACGGCGAAATTGTCAGTATTCAAGCGGGATTTGTGATGGATCCTACGGCCAACACAATCGACCTCAAAGACATGACCGTGATGCCGGGCCTGATCGATAGCCACGTGCATTTACGCAGTGACCGCGAGAGCGGATCGCGCTGGGATGTTGTCACTATGGAATCGGGCGACGTGGCGCTGCAAGCCGCAGCCCATGCTAAGACAACGCTCATGGCCGGTTTCACCGCTGTGCAAGACGTGGGCGGACCAGCGGAAATTTTCGCTCTGCGGCGCGCCATTGATAACGGCCTTGTTCCCGGCCCGCATATTCGCGCCGCAGGATCAGCGATCTCTGCCACGGGCGGACATGGTGATTTTCATGGTTTCAAAGACGATATTTTAGAAATGTATCAGCCGGAAACCATTTGCGACGGTGTTGCTGAATGCCGCCGCGCCGTACGCCAAGCCGTCAAAAACGGCGCTGATGTCATTAAAGTGACGGCAACAGGCGGCGTTATGTCCAACACGAATGCCGGCACAGGCCAGCAGCTTATGGATGACGAGTTACGCGCGATTGTCGAAACGGCCCGCACGATGGGCCGCAAAGTCACCGCGCACGCCCATGACAAGGGCGGAATCGACGCGGCTCTTCGCGCCGGGATCAACTCTATTGAACATGGCTCATTTATGGACGCGGAAACGGCGCAGCTATTCAGAAGCAATAATGCCGTCCTCATCCCGACCGTGTTGGCCGGTAAAACCGTCGAAGAATGGGCGAGAGACCCGAACACATTCCTGCCGCCGAACTCTGTCGTCAAAGCCCGCCAAGTTGGTCCTGCGATGCAAGACATGGCGCGCCTCGCCTATGAAAACGGCGTCACGATCGCGTTTGGGACAGACTCAGGCGTGTCCAAACACGGCGAAAACGCGCGGGAATTCCAATATCTCGTCATCGCCGGCATGAGCCCGATGGAAGCGATTACAAGCGCCACCGTCACAGCCGCAACGCATATTGAAATGTTCGACCGGATTGGTTCTATCGAAGCCGGTAAATATGCCGATATCATCGCCGTAGACGGCGATCCGCTCGCCGATGTGGCGGAGTTGATGGACGTGGATTTTGTGATGAAAGGCGGCGTTGTCTACAAGCATGAGGACTAGAGTATAATGTGTCATCCCGGCTAAGCATCCAAATGAAGTTTGGGGCGCAGAGCCGGGACCTACCGTTCACATAACGAAGCGACTGGCGTATACGCCGCAAAGTCCCGACTTTGTGGCTTCGCCTTATCTAGGGCGACAAACCTGCGAACATGAACCCCTTCGCCATCATTATCGCCGCAGCCTTCTGCACGGCCATCATTTCCGGCCTGTTCGGAATGGCGGGCGGGTTGGTGTTTATGGGCATTATCGCCGTGTTTCTTGGTGTGGCCGAGGCGATGGTGGTGCACGGGGCGGTGCAATCCGTATCTAACAGCTACCGCGCGTTTCTGCTCCGCGAGACCGTCCGGTGGGATATTTTGGGCTGGACAGCGGTCGGGGCACTCCCCGCCGCTTTACTTATGCTCTCCGTGAGTTTCCTGCCGTCCAAAGCGCAGCTTTACCTCGCTCTGGGTTTGCTCCCGCTTCTGCTCTGGCTGCCGAAACGATGGCTGTCAGGCGACGCGCAAAAACCTGCGCATGCGGCTCTCTGCGGTGCGATGGTTATGGGATTGAACCTGTCGGCGGGTGTTGCGGGTCCGGCACTAGATTTCTTTTACGTCAAAACCACACTGACGCGGCAGCAGATCGTGGCGACAAAGGCCGTGACCATGTTCGCGTCGCATCTGGTTAAGATCGCGTATTTCGGCATTCCGCTCGTGCGCGGCGTCGGCCTTGCGGGGCTACCGCCGTGGTGGGTTTTCGCGCTGGCTGTGCCCGCCGTTATGGGCGGAACATTCATCGGAACGCGCCTGCTACAGCGCTTTTCAGATATTGGTTTCAAACGCTACACGCGGATCCTTGTCACCATTGTCGGCGGTATCTACGTCTGGCGCGGGCTTATGTTGCTTTAGCGGGGCGCGTCTTTGCGACCACCGTGTAGAGTGCGATTCCGGCTAGGGTGATCGCCGTCCCGACCCCATCCCAAAAACCAAATGGTTCACCCAGCACCACAATCGCGGCGATAATCGTCGCGAGCGGCCCAACCATGCCAAGGATCGCGACAAGCTGCGCGCCAATGCGCCCAATCGCCATATTGATAAAAAAGCTCGGCAAAATCGTACAGAAAAACGCCAATGCAACGGCTAAAGCCCACATTTCGCGAGGCAGTCGTAGCGCGTCGATCATCCCAGCAAAACCCCCGCTTACAATGATGAAATGCGTCATCAACGCGGTCGAAGCACCGATCATGGCAAGGCAGGTAAACACACGCGCGCCAATCCGGTCGACAAAATGTTTCGCCAGTAACTGGAATATAGCGAACAAAGCAGCACAGAGTAAAACCAAACCCGCGCCGAGCCAGAGGTTATCCGACACGGTGATATCGCCACCAACAAACACGACGGCCAATCCGCTATACGCCAAGACAACCGCCGCCAGTCCCGCGCGCGTAATCGTCCCGCCGAAAAACAACGCCCCAAAGATCACGACGAAGGCCGGATAGGTGAACAGCAACAAGCGTTCCAATTGCGCCGTGATATATTTTAAGCCTTGAAAATCGAGAAATGTGCAGACGTAATAGGCCAGCACACCCGCCGCCATCGCCGCCGCTGTTTCACGCCAGCCAATGCGCCCTTCGCCAGCGCGGCGCGCGATTAGCAAAATCACGATATAGAGAGGAAGGGACAGGCCCATCCGCAAAACCATCAACGTCACGGCGGGCATATCGGGAACAATGCCATAGGCCATCTTCACCAGAATTGCTTTCATCGAGAAAAGAACAGCCCCCAAAATTCCGAGTGCCACCCCGAGCCCGTCCAAACGACCTTCAGCGACAAGCTCACTTAAAGCCGCCTCACCTTGGACACTTCGAAATGTCGTCTTCACTTACGCCTCGCCCGAAAGAAAGCCCGCAACATTTCGGCTGATTCATCGGCGTTCAATCCCGAGGATACCTCAGGTCGATGGTGACAGGTCGGCGCGTCGAAGAATTGAACCCCGCTTTCAACCGCGCCGCCTTTCGGATCAGACGCGGCGTAAACAACACGCGCGATTCTAGCGTTGGCAATGGCGGCCGCACACATAGTGCAGGGTTCCAGAGTGACGTAAAGCGTGTGCCCCGGCAGGCGGTAATTTTTCTGATGTTCGCAGGCCGCCCGAATCGCGAGAATTTCCGCATGCGCCGTCGGATCATGCTGCCCAATCGGCGCATTGCCCGATTCGCCGACCACAGTCCCGGCCAGATCTATGATGACTGCGCCCACAGGAACTTCACCAGCCTCTGCAGCCAGACTCGCCAAATCAAAGGCTCGCCTCATATAGGTAACGTCACTATTCACTGACACGACTTAACAGCATGAATGCGGCGCGTCACTGGCTTTGCGTTTTACAAAAAAACGCATAGACGCATGAAAAGTTAGGAGAGCGCGTGACGAACTTACCCCTACCCACATCGGCACAGCGCGCCGATATCGAACGTCTTTACCTCGCGGCATTCCCGCCAGAGGAGCGCGACCCGCTGGATGATCTTTGGGCGTTAGCAGACAGCGGACGCGGTAAGTTCAGCGTGCTAGATTTACATGGTCGGGCGGTGGCATTCGCATTTCAAATTATCCGTCCAGATATTTATGAAATCGTGTCCTACCTTGTCGTTGATGCCACGTTACGGGGTCTGGGCATCGGGTCCGTTTTGTGCCGCGCGATTATGAAAGATTTTTCCATCCGGCAACCTGATGGGATATTGTTGATTGAAGGGCATGACCGGCAAGCCAAGCTTTACGGAGAGTTGGGCTTCAAAAAATTGGCTCTCGACTACCAGGTTCCGTCTAGCATTGATCCCGATGGTGACCCTCTGCATTTTAATCTCTTGGCCTATCGTCCGAAGCAGCCCGACGGCGACGATGCCCTCAGTGCAAACAGCGCCGTCACAGTCATGCGCGCGTTGATGAGTGATGGTTACCATCTCACCAACGATCACCCTCTGATGACACGTATCATCCGTCAATTGGACGACGGCACCGCACTCTTGCAATGGCCGCGTCCTCAATGATTGAGGCGCTCACACAAACGCTCGCCTACATGGCGAACGGTGACTATCATGGAGGGCGCAAGTGGGCCCGTACACAGCTTCAAAATGAAGATGGCGAGCTGCTCCACCATGTGCTGCAAACCGAAGATGATCCGGCGCGTTTAGAGGTCTGGATTGATCAATGTCGTCCTGAAGCCCGTATTGCGGCCTTTGCGGACCTCTATTTTACTGCGCGCATCGTTATTTATTCCAGCTACGCCTACCAAGGAGCCATCCATTCAATTATAAGCGCTCTACCGCTGCTCGATTGTATGGAGACGGAGGCCTGTCCGAATTTGATGCGTATCTTGAAAGCGTATGGACATATTCAAGTGCCTCTTTGCGAAATTGATCGGTCTATCTATCTCGATGACGCCCCCGCCTTACAGCGCGCCTGCGCCGATGTTATGGACAGATGTGCAGACATTCGCGCGATTTCGAATGATCTTTACGGCCCCTGGAAAGACGCATTTGATCGCCATTTATCGGCGGCCCTATCGCGTCATAATCATATGGCCAGCGCTTTATCGCCCTTGGCCATTGCCCATGAAAGGAAATGGGATCAGCGGTTGTCGCCGCAGGAATTAGCCGACTTGGAAACCCAAGTCGGTCAATCAATTCGTGACCTCCGCTCCCAAGAGCGTTACGGGACAGCGTCCGAAATTATGCCCTCCCTTAGAACGCTTCAGGCCTTCCATGCTTACCCTGAACAATCGGCAGAGTTGTTTATCCAGCGCGGTGCAATAAAATATGAGTATTTCGCCGTTGTTGACCCTGCATTAGAGGATTTACTCGAGCGGGACCTGTCCGATTTGTGCCGAACGGGAGACCCGAAAATGTCAGACCTTGCGGCAGCCCTATCCGCTTTCGGGGCCATGCAGGTGGACCGCGAAGAATTATCAGATCTGTGGGACCCCCGCGCCGAGCGCGATCGTTACGTCCACGAATGGCAGTTTGCTGACCTCTGTGTCACAAATCCAAACTCAGTCCATGACCCGGACATCTTGCTGGATTGCAAACTGATATTCTTAGGGCATGGTCTGATCCGTTTAGACATAACGCTTCCGGTCCACAATATATCCGCTAGCCAGTTCAAGAAATTCTCACAACTCTCAGAGCCATTTGCGTTTGACACATCCATGTCGCTCATGGCCGCCGGAACGTCTGATACCAAGGCAAAAACCTATGGTTTTTTAAGAGATTTCGCGGATGATATATTCCGCCATATTTCGAGCGCGTTGATTGATATCGGACGACTTGCTAAACGTGAGAGCCTTTTTGGAACGCAACCGCTTCTGTGGTCCAGTTGGAAAAATCGACTGGCTATTGAACGGGTTGATGTTGTGTCCGTCGGCTCGTCTGGCACTGGACTTTCAGCACGCGAATTCGCGGCATTGCCGACGTCTCCGCACATTTTGCTCGAAGCCCGCGAAGTCCGGTCCGCTCTGTCGAACTGGACTTTACGGCCACCGCCTGACCCAAACCATAATCTAGCTCCCTTGCGATACGGTACAGATGAAGCGTTTTTCATTCGCCCGAATCACGCTTTGATAGCGCTTCTGGATCAACCGCGCTGGGCGAGCCATCAAGCGGTTGAAACCGCTGAGTTTGCGGCATCCGTTCTCAATCTCGTAGATTTAACGCTTGCTCATGTTGACGGATTACTGGCCCGCGACATGAACGAAGCCGATGAATCAACGTCGCGCCGCCTGTCTATTGATGATCTTGACGCGTTGGAACAGGTCGTCGGGAGGCGGATCAGCGTTCTCAATCTGGTTGCTCAATCCGCCTACCCCGATCAAGTCCTGATGCTAGAAAAAATACTCGGGAAATTCAAAATAGATCAGAAAATTAAGGCTCTCAATCTTGCATTTGAGCAGATTAAGATAATCCGCAAACGCCTTTCAGACAAACGTGATAAAACTTACCGGAGTTGGCTCAGTGTGGTTTTGGCATTTGGAACCGGCTTTCTGGCGATTGAAGCGCTTGATATTGCCCTCACAATTATCTTTGATTATTTTGAAATCACAATTGCGAGCGTTGCACGCTTTGGTCTGATTTTGTTTGGCTTTTTGGCCACTGTGACGACCGTCATTATCTCCGCAAAGTTTGAGAAGAAATAGAAATTGAACTCTGGCCGTTCTTCTGACCGCCGATCAGCGTTATGCCAATATCAATGTGGTCTCGTAAATAAACCGCAATAAGGTGTTTGGGTGGGAGATACGCTAGTCTAGCGCCTTTTTGCGCGCTAGGCGAGTTCAAATGAACGATCAGAAAAATACCAATCCCGATAGCGAGCGGATTGCCAAGCGCCTCGCGCGGGCGGGCGTCGCGTCGCGGCGAGAGGCCGAACGCATGATTGAGGCGGGCCGCGTTAAGGTCAATGGGCGGCTGCTCACCACGCCCGCCTTCACGGTCACTGCCAAGGACAAAATCGAAGTCGATAACGAACCGCTTGCGCCCAAAGAACCGCCGCGCCTGTGGCGTTACCACAAGCCGCCGGGCCTAATCACCACGAACAAGGATGAGCGCGGACGCCGGACCGTTTTTGAAGCCCTGCCCGAACACCTGCCCCGCGTGATCAGTGTTGGCCGCTTGGACCTAACGTCCGAGGGGTTATTGCTGCTGACCAATGATGGTGAACTCGCGCGCCAGTTGGAACTTCCCAGCACCGCTTGGTCTCGCCGTTACCGCGCGCGCGCCTATGGTAAGACAACGCAGGAAAAACTCGACACATTGAAAGACGGCATTGAAATTGACGGCGTCAAAACCGGACCGATTGAGGCCACGCTTGAATCTGAAAAAGGCGATAATGTCTGGGTCGAAGTGATGATCCGCGAAGGCAAAAACCGCGAAGTCCGCCGCGCGCTCGAAACGCTCGATTTACAAGTAAACCGCCTCATCCGCACCAGCTACGGCCCGTTTCAATTGCTCGATCTACGGCGCGGCGCGGTCGAAGAAGTGAAAGCCAAAGTCCTGCGCACGCAAGCCGGACATTTGATCGATATCCCGCTGGAGCAAGATCGTCATAAGCGCAAGCCGCCTCGCCGCGGCACCCATGCCTCAGCGAAAGCGCGTACGGATTCGTCTGGCGGGGCAAAGAAACCAACGACATCCGCAAAAAGCGGAGCCGTGCAAAATGCGAAACGCCCACCGCCCAAAAAGAAAGCGGGCGCGCGCAGAAGCGGACCGCCGCGGACGCGGAAATAGAGGGGCTCGGCAATGAGAATCGTTTCTGGTGATCACCGCGGCCGCACAATTGCTACGCCCGACGGACGGAACACCCGTCCAACGAGCGATCAAACTCGCGAGTCTATCTTTAACATTCTTGACCATGCGGACTGGGCAGCGCCGCTTGAGGGGTCCATCGTCATGGATATGTTCGCCGGGTCCGGCGCGCTTGGTTTAGAAGCGATCAGCCGCGGCGCAGAATTCTGCGTCTTTGTCGAACAACATCCGCTGGCTCTGGCCGCGATCCGCAAAAATATTGAACATTTCAAACTGGGCGATGAAGCCCGCATTCACCGTTTTGACGCGACAAAACTTAAACTCGCACCCGGCAACCGCCCCAAACCCTTCACTCACATCTTCATGGACCCGCCCTATAACCGTAAAATGTGGCAGCCTGCCCTTCGACGCGTGGCGAAATATTTGGATGCGGATGGCGTCGTTATCTTGGAAGACAGCCACGAAGCCGAGATCGAACCACGGGGATGGGACGTCATGTCCGACAAGATTTGGGGGACGACGCGAACGCTATTTTTAAAGCAAATAAAGCTTTAACGGCTGCTTTACCGAATTATTCAGACTTTTTGGTATGTTTTCCGTCATGGAGGACTGAACGGTGAACGACCTTATTGAAAATGCAAAACTTTTGATGAACCCGGACGACTATCGTCAGATGGACAGAGACACAGACGAGACCACCCATCAAATGGGCATCTACGAGATTGATGCGTCATATTGCGAAGGCGACACGCCGCTGTTTATTTGAGCGTAGCATTTACACTAAAATGCCTTGATCATTGTAAATTGTGTGTATATAAAAACACATAATTGGCGGACGATGACACTCGGAAAGACGGGATTGGCAATCGCCAATATAAAATCTTGAAATAGATGAGCGCCGCCCGTGGATAGTCGAAAGTTAATCAAGGCCCTTAAAGTGGATGGGTGGATATTGGATCGAACGCGTGGATCGCACCATCAATTCGTTCACAACGACAAACCCGGAATTGTAACAGTTCCGCATCCAAAACGGGATATCACGAAAGGAACGCTGCGGTCCATATATCGGCAAGCCGGTTGGACATGGCCTCCACAATAAATGTTCTATATTGGTTTAATACACAAAGACGATACGTCAGATTTTGGTATCAGCTTTCCTGATTTTCCTGGCTGCGTCTCCGCTGGGCAATCTATCGAAGACGCCATTGCGATGGGCAAAGAAGCCCTTGGCATCCATGTTGAATTCATGATTGAAAAAAACATGGCTGTCCCCATGCCGCGTAGCCTGGCTGACATTCAAAATGACACAGAGGGTTTTTGGACCGAAGACTTCAGTGACGCACAAATTGTTCGTGTTCCCTTAATCGTCAATATCGACCCACCCAAGCGCGTCAATATTTCGATCAACACATCTCTACTTTCAGCCATTGATCAAGCCGCTAAAGAACAAGGCATGACCCGCAGTGCATTTCTGGCGAATGCCGCGTTACAACGTCTCGGCTAACGCCGCCCAAACAATCGCTCAATATCGGCCAGCTTCAATTCCACGTAGGTCGGGCGGCCGTGGTTGCATTGGCCGCTATGAGGCGTGGCTTCCATTTGGCGGAGTAGCGCATTCATTTCTTCGCTGTTGAGGCGCCGACCTGCGCGGACGCTGCCGTGACACGCCATTGTTCCGCACACATGTTCGAACCGTTCTTTGAGCGATAGAGCTTCTTCATATTCTGACAGATCATCGGCCAAATCTCGAAGTAAACCTTGCGCGTTAATCTTGCCGAGCAGCGCGGGCGTTTCGCGCACAAGGACCGCGCCGACACCAAAAGGTTCTATAACCAAGCCCATCTCCGCAAATTCTTCGGCGCGGGAAAGCACGCGCGCGGCATCGGTTTCGCCGAGTTCCACAATATCAGGAATGAGCATCGTCTGGCGGACCACGCCTTCACCGCGCATCGCGTCTTTCATCCGCTCATAGACTAGCCGTTCATGGGCGGCGTGTTGATCGACGATCACGATACCATCCGCTGTCTGCGCAACGACATAAGTTTCGTGCAGCTGCGCGCGGGCGAGACCGAGCGGATAATCATTTGTCTGCGGCGCTTGCGGCGCAATTTCGCCAGTCAGCGGATCAAATGCGGGCGTATCATAAGTCTGCCCCGCATCATGAACCTCGACGCGGGCGCTTTGACCATCCAGCAATTGCTGCATATCGGGCGGCGGCGCGGCGTAAGGCTGCGGCGCATAGTTGCGCTGATATTGATAGGCGCCCTGCCCGGCTTGAATTCGGCCGAGCGCATAGTCAGAAACAGTCGTGCTCGCGCGGTGTCCAGCTTCGGCCAGCGCATGACGCAAGGCGGAGACGATCAAGCCGCGCACGACACCCGGCGCGCGGAAACGCACTTCCGTCTTGGCCGGGTGGACGTTCACATCGACCTGTTCCGGCGGAACGTCGAGATAGAGCGCAGCAACCGGATGACGATCACGTGCGAGGAAATCCTGATAGGCCCCGCGGATTGCGCCGAGTAGCAATCGATCCCGAACGGGACGCCCATTGACGAACAGGAACTGATGTTGCGTATTCCCGCGTGAATAGGTCGGCAGGCCCGCAAACCCTGACAAACGGATGCCATCGCGTGTTTGATCAACGGGCACGGCATTCGCGCCAAAGTCTTTGCCCAAGACGGCGGCAAGACGCGCCAAGCGACCATCGTCATCCTTCGCTTGCTTGGGAAGTTTCAGCGACGTTCGCGCTTGCGAACCCGATGTGAAGCCGACGCCCGGATTGGCCATGGCGAGGCGTTTGACAATATCGGAAATGGCGAGCGATTCAGACCGTTCGGTCTTGAGGAACTTCAGCCGCGCCGGCGTCGCATAAAACAAGTCACGGACTTCGATCCGCGTGCCCGGCAGACCCAAACGCGGTGCGGGGCGAACGGATGTCGCATTCCCGCCATCGACTTTGACTTCCGCCGCTTCATTCGCATCTGCGACCTGACTAGTCAGGGTCAGGCGCGAAACTGAGGCAATGGACGGCAGCGCTTCGCCGCGAAAGCCAAGACTGGCAATGTTGAGAAGGTCCCATTCGCCTGTATCAGACGCGCGGAGTTTTGAGGTCGCGTGACGTTCGAGCGCAACAGGTATGTCTTCGGCGCTCATGCCGTGGCCATCATCCGAGACGACGATCAGCGTCCGCCCGCCATCCTCGTAACGAATGTCAATTTGGCTCGCGCCCGCATCAATCGCGTTTTCAACCAGTTCTTTGATGACAGAGGCCGGGCGTTCCACGACTTCGCCCGCCGCAATGCGGTTGACGGTCTGAGCGGGCAGTTTTTGGATAGTGGGGCGGATCATAGACATCCGCCCTTAGATTGATTCAGGCGCAGCCGCTACATGGCGACGCCGAAAAGACTCTCAATAAAAGTCTAGAGACCGGGGAGTTTGGCGCGCGCTGGACGGCGCGTCACAGTCACTTCGCCGCCGCCCGTCACTGAATTGACTGAGTCGAGGCGCCGTTGTTCCAAATCGGAGTCAAGCGGAACAGGGTTGCCCTCACCATCATATTGCTGGCCATCGCGCCAGAATAAGATGCGATTGGACAAGGAATCAGATTTGCGTTCGACAGAATTTTGTCCATCAATTTTCAGACGAATTTCCTGATCCGCCCGGCCTGCGCCAGCCCGAGTCAACAAAACAATCTCGCCGCGCGTCGGCTCCGTCGGATCAACTTCACCAATCAGCGCTTCGCGGGCGCTTCTTTGAGAGTAATTATCGAGCAATGAGCTTTCACCCGGTGACGGTGGACGCAGGTTATATTCCGGCGGCACGATCAATGGCGCATTCGTTAGAATGTTGAATTCGTTCGGCGCGTCCTTGGTAATGCCCAATCGTTTGGACGCAGATGCGCAGCCTGTCATAGCAACGGCGGCCGTTGCGAGAGAGAGGAGCGCCAAATTGGCTTTGATCGACATGCGGTATATCCCGTAAATTGCTGCGTTTCCCTTAGCGGGGCTTCCTGCCGCCGCCAAGTGAGCAGATCGTCATTTAGCAGGCGGGTTCGTGTTAGCCGCGCTACGCTCGGCCCGCCAATCGCGGAACATCACGAAAAATAGCCCGATAATCCCAATCGTGATCGCAGAATCAGCAACATTGAACACGTAATTAAAGCCAATGTCGGACGCGTTGACGAAATCAGTCACCGCGCCAAACAGAGCCCGATCTATCGCGTTCCCAACCGCGCCGCCGATCACCAAAGACAGGCAGAGCCGAGACAAACCGTCTTTGGCTCCCGCCAAAGCATTCAGCAGAACGCCAACCATTATAACCGCAAAAAGGAGTAAACCCCATCGTTTGAGCGCAGAATCACCCTGCAAAAGCCCCCAACTCACTCCTTGGTTACACAAAATTGAAAGATCGACGATGGGGCTCACTTCGCGGGTCACATTGATATAGGGGTCAATCGCGCAAACATTCATCGGCTTATCAAAAGCCTGCGTCGCCGCCCATTTCGTCAGTTGATCAATGCCAACAATAACTGCAGGAACAAAAAGCCCCCAGCTCAGTGGAATTTGGCGGATTTTATCAGAAATGCTCATGATCGCGCGCCTGCCACGCTGCGGAAAACTCCGCAAGCACTGGCTCTGTCGTAATGCGATGACACACAGGGATAGCCTGCCGCCTTTCCCCTGCATTACAACTGTGTTGATGACCATTCTTTCATTGGCGGCGCGGCAGGCGCGCGTTAAAGCTGCCCTAACGTGTTAGCGCCTATTTGGATGACTAACAGCCTGGGGTTAGCGCTCTCGGATATTGATGAGTGCGACAGAGGGACATTACAGACATGGTTCGCCACACACGCTCGACACCGATTTGGTCTACATTACTCTGTAGCGCCGCCTTAATGGTGGCCTCACCTGCACTCGCACAGGTCGAAATTACAGATGCGCGAACAACAGCCGTCGATACCGCCACAGCTGCGGCTGACGGAACAGCATCGGATGTGACGATTGCGTCCGGGGCGTCTGTGACGCTGGAAACTGCTGGTCCAGCCGTCACGCTCAATTCTGATAATGACCTGATCAACAATGGTTCGATCACAATTTCCGATGTCGATGGCGCCACAGGCGTATCACTCGAAGGCGGGGCAGATCGCAATTTCACGCATACTGGCACGATCACGCTGAATGAAACTTTTGAGCAGGCCGATACGGATGATGATATTTTTGCCGACACGCCTTTTGCATCGGGCACCGGACGAACCGGCATCCTGATTTCTGGTGCATCGCCATTCCAAGGCAATGTCACTGTGTCTGACACCGCGACAATCTTGGTTGAAGGTAATGAGAGTTACGGCATTGATTTGTCCAATACGCCGCTCGGCGCAGGGCTAGACGGCGACCTGAGCATGGGCGGACGCTTAAATATTGTTGGAGACAATAGCTCTGGCGTTCGGATCGGTAGCGCGATCACAGGCAATGTGACCAGTAACGGTCTTGTTGAAATTCAAGGCGTCAACAGCGGCGCATTTGATATTGGCGCAGATATTGGCGGCGGCTTCACCCACACAGGCCGAACCTCTAACAACGCGTTTCGTTTCCCAACCCGCGCAACGTTTAACCCTGATGCTATTGCAGACCGCTCTGACTTGGGGGCGGAAGATTTGGGACAGGCAGCCTCTGCCATTACGGTCAATGCGAATATTGCCCGCGGGATTAACTTAACCCAACGCACATCGACAACGCAGGATGCTGACGGCAATGATGTCACAACTGTTGTGAGTCTCAGCACGATCACTCACTCCAGTTCGACGCCGGCGATCTTAATTGACGGCGAAGGCACACCGATCATGATTGGAACGGTTTCCGCCATCACAGATCCGGCTGCCGAAGGTTTTGATGCTGATGAGCTGTTCGCCTTTATCAATCTTGGAACACTGACATCGGCGGGTCTCTATGATGATTTCGATGCGACAGCGCTCTCCATCTCGGATGCGACGCTCGAAGGCGGCATCCGCAACACGGGAACGATGCAAGTTGACACATTTGTGGGTGCGGTTGAGCGCCCGATTGCCGGCGTTGACCTCGGCACAGGAACGGCGCGTGTTATCGTATTAGGCGACAATGCGATTGCTGAACGCCTGAACAACAGCGGGTTCATCATTGCGCGCGCGTCTGAAGCGGTCGACGAAATTTATTTCGACGAAGACAATATTCCCGCGCCGCGTCCTGTGATCGCAACAGCGATCGACATTTCTGCGACGGCGCAAATGTCATCCCTCGAAAATGAGGGAACAATTACAGCGGTCCTCATTGGACGTAACGGAACCGCAACTGTCGTACGCGACGCGTCAGGGACTTTGTCCGACATCGTTAACCGCGGCAATATTGTCGCGCTCGCCTCAAATTCTGACTCAGAAAATGTGCAGGAAACAGACTTCACTCTGGTCGCTTTCGATCTGTCTAACAACACGTCCGGGGTTAGTTTCTTACAAGAAACCCGCACAGACGACGACCCTGACGACGATTCTACGCCAACCGCTCCGATACTAATCGGTGACGTCCGTCTTGGATCAGGCGATGATTCATTTACGAGTACCGCCGGGTCCATTTCTGGCGATATTGATTTCGGATCGGGCGATGATGTTCTGCTGCTGACGGATTCAACCTATTCCGGCGCGATTACCAATCAAGGCGGACTTGATATTCAAGTTGTTAATTCGTCTTTGACGGTGACGTCAGAATCCCCCGTTGATATTACATCCGCCAGTTTTGATGAAAACTCATCCTTCGCTCCCCTCATTGACGGCGCGACAGGCCAAGCCGCAACATTGCGGGCCAGCGGCGCGATTAGTTTCGCGAATGGCGCTCAAATCACGCCCGTTCTCCGCAATTTGATTAATGCCGAAGTCCTTGGCGGTACAGCTCCCGCATTCGCAATCGCTTCTGCGTCTAATCTCACCGTCGGTGATTTAAATATTCTCAACAGTCAGGATGATGGAAGCTTTCTGTTTGAAACAGGTTATGCGGTTAATAATAATGACCTCGTTATCACGGTTGACTTGCGCGAAGCGTCAGCACTTGGATTGGACCGATCACAAATCGGCATAAATCAGACAGCCTTTGGCGCGACCTTGCAGGCTTTGCAGAACAACTCAGCCCTTGGCAATGAAGTCGCTAACCTCGGCACGGCCAGCGAGTTTTACGCGGCCTACAACCAACTTCTGCCGGAATTTGCAGCCGCGGCACGGCAATTTGTTCTCGCCAACACTGACGGCGCAACAGGCGCGGTCGCCAACCATTTGGACGCGGCCCGGCGGTCCCAGGACAAGCCTGGCGGCGCATGGATACAAGAATTTGCCTATTTCGCGGACCGCGATTTAGCAGGCCTCTCTGAACAATATCGCGGCGAAGGCTTCGGCTTTACCGGCGGTTTGGATACAGAACTCGGACCATTCCATGCCGTCGGTGTCAATTTCGGCTTCGCATCGACGGAAGTTGAAGATGTTGTCGGCGTTGATGAACCGCTTGATGTCACGACCCTGATCGCAGGCCTCTATGCAGGTTACGCCAGAGGCGCTTTGGGCATTGATGCCTATGTCGGCGGCGGATTTAACCAATTTGAACAAAATCGCCGCGTTCGCGTCGGAGACTTCTCCGGACAAAGCTCCGGTGATTGGAACGGCACGCATATCGCCGCCTCCTTGCGCGCCGGCTATGATGTCGAATTTGGCAAACGCTATTGGGCGCGACCCGTTGTCAGCCTGGATTATATGCGCCTGAGCGAAAACGCCTTTACAGAGTCGGGCGATGTTGGCGTGGCTCTATCCGTCGATCAACGGACATCAGAGATTGGATCAATTTCAGGCCTGCTGAACTTTGGCGCTGAATTTAACGGTAAGCGAACATGGATTCGTCCGTCGATCCGCGTCGGCTACCGGAATGAGTTCCTCTCCGATCCTGTTCTAACAAGCTACAGCTTCGCGGGCATTACCAATGCTGCGCTCGCGCAAACAACATCTGCGGACTTCCCCTCCTCTGGCATGTTGATTGGTTTCTCGCTCGCGGCGGGCTCCGGCTTCTCCTCTGTTGGTTTCGACTTTGACAGCGACATTCGCGATGGCTTTATCCGTCACACGGGCCGCATTGTTGTTAGACTACTCTTCTAGTCCCTACCTTTCCCGGTTGATCGAACGGTTCGGTCAACCGACCGACCGGACGGCGCAAGACGCGATTGATGCGCTGAACGGCGCAGATGCGGCTGATCTTTCGGCTCTCAAAGCTCGCTTTAATTTAGGCTGGTCACATCTTGCTCTAACGCAAACCTGCGCTTTTGAAGACCTTGGCCTGATGCAAAGTGCCTTTGCGGATAAAGCCGTCGATATTGCGCTCCGCAGCGCATGGCTAGCGGAGAAACTGCCCGGTGACCCCCAAGGATTATTTGTACTCGGCCTCGGAAAACTGGGCGGCCACGACCTTAATTTTTCGTCCGACATAGACCTGATCGCCTATTACGACGCAGACACCCTGCCCGTCCCCGAATCGCGCGGCCAAGCCTATATCACGGGCAAAATCATGAAGCGTCTGACGCAGTTTTTGATGCCGCCCCATGATCCAGATTTCGTATACCGCGTTGACTGGCGTTTGCGGCCAGAAGCGTCTGTGACCGGATTGGCCATGAGCACAGCCCGCGCGCAAGATTTCTATTTCTTTCGCGCGCTCCCCTGGCACAGGCTGGCGCTCTTAAAAGCCCGCGTCATTGCAGGGGATAAAGACGCTGGCGCAAGCTTTCTTGCGGACTTAGCGCCGTTTATCTGGCGGCAAAATCTCGATTTCCGCGCGATTGATGAGTTGGCGGAATTGAAAACCCGCATCAACCTCGAACACCCCCGCATGAAGGCAGAGCGGCGCGCTCCAAAGCCGATCATGGATCACCCACTTGGCTTTAACGTCAAACTCGGAACGGGCGGCATTCGCGAAGTCGAATTTATCACGAATGCGAAGCAAATGATCTGGGGCGGCAAACATTATGCTCTGCGCACCACCAATACATTGCAAGCATTACAAGCGATCAAGACGCAGGGCCTGTTTGGCGCCGCCGATACGGATACGCTCAGCAATGCCTACCGCGATCATCGGCGGCTCGAAAATGCGCTACAAATGCTGCGCAACGGGCACGAACATGTGCTGCCACAGGATGACGGCGAATGGGCCGAAATTGCCGCGTTAATGGGACAATCCGTTGAGACATTGATGGCGCAGACGACCCGCCATCGCCATGTCGTCAGCGCGCGGTTTTCCGCCATGTTCTCTATCGCGCCGGATGCGCCGCCTAAAACGGACCCCGTCCTCGACGTGCTCCCGCAATTAGAGGACGACACGCAGATCATTGTCGACGATTGGCTGTCCGGCTTCCGCCGCTACAATATCCACGCATCAAAACGGGCGCGCTTGAAGCCGCTCGGAGCGGCTTTGGCACGGCGTGTTATATCCTTAGACGCGCGAGATGCAGGCATCCGGCGCGTTGATGCATACCTTGGCAACCTATCGCGCTCGGAACAATATTTATCGCTTCTAGCAGCGAATCCAGCGCTACTCGACGCGCTCATTGGGCCTTTGCTTCATAGTCCGCACATGTCGGTGCTCTTGTCGCAAAGCCCGCATATCATTGACACGTTCCTCGCGCCCTCCCCGCCGACCATAGATTTTGTTCTGGCCGAGACCGACTATGAAACGCGGCTCGAACGGCTACGCCGGTTCGTGAATGAAGGCCTGTTTCAAAATTATCATGCGTTCCTCACAGGCGCAAAAGATTGGTGCGCGCTGGCCAGCGCACTGACGCAGCAAGCCGAGACAGTTCTCGATGCAGCCCTCACCATCGCCCGCGATGATTTGGGCGCGCCGGACCTCGCCATTGCCGTCGTCGGCATGGGGAAATTGGGGCAATCTCGCATGATGCCGCAATCTGACCTCGATCTGATTTTTCTGTTCGATGATGATGTGGACCGAGACCTTGCGACGAAAGCTGTGCGGCGATTGACGACCATCCTGACCACGCCTCTGCGCGAAGGGATCGCCTATGAGCTCGACATGCGGCTTCGCCCCAGCGGACGATCCGGCCCGCCCGCCGTTACCCTATCTGCCTTCCGCCGCCATCACGCCGAAGCCGCGCGAAGTTGGGAACATATCGCGATGGTTCCGGCGCGCATCGTCGCGGGTGACACAGAGCTTGGCGTCCAGGCGCAGACGATCATCGCAGAAATTCTCTCCCGCCCGCGCGACCAAGGCCAACTCCTCGCAGACGCACATTATATGTGGGGCAAAATTGTCGAGGAGCGCATTCGCCCGGTCCCAACGGATCAGTTTGAAACCAAGCTCCGTGACGGCGGTTTAATGATGGCGGATTTTTGGGACGCGGTCGGAGCCCTCGCGGACGGGCCGCGCCTGCCCCGCGAATGCGAAGGCTGGGCCGAATTACTCTACTGGGAACGCATCCTTGGCCTGACGGGCCTCACGGTCAACGATGTCCCCGACGCATACGCCGCGCTCATGCCCACCAATCTGCAGGATCATCAGGACAGCATGCAGCGCCGCGTCCAACACGCCGTCGATCACTACGGCGTCATCACCCCCAGCACAGAAATGAAACCCGTTAACTGGCAGTGATACGCCTAGAACGCCTGTTATCCCTCACTTAAATGCGGGCAAATGGCCTTGCCGGGTGGACGGGAACGCCCATAGTCGCATAACTGATTCACGCTTCGTTCCATTTGCCGGACCCCATTATGGCTTCTGCCCCAAAGAAAGATCTGCTCTCGGACGCTAAGGCGGCGGCTGAGTCTGGTTATTCCGCTAAGGACATTCAGGTTCTTGAAGGGTTGGAGCCTGTCCGCCTGCGTCCCGGCATGTATATTGGCGGCACGGACGACCGCGCCCTCCACCACCTCTTTGCCGAAGTGATTGATAACTCGATGGACGAAGCGGTCGCCGGTCACGCGTCGCGGATCGAGGTACATTTAGACGCCGATGGCTACCTGTCAGTGTCGGATAATGGCCGCGGGATTCCGATCGACAAACACCCGAAATATAAAGACAAATCCGCGCTCGAAGTCATTATGACCGAGCTACATTCCGGCGGGAAATTCACCGACGGGGCCTACGAGACCTCAGGTGGTTTGCACGGGGTTGGTGTGTCCGTCGTCAACGCTTTGTCGGATGACCTGATTGTCGAAGTCGCGAAGAATAAGCAGCTTTACAAGATGCAATTCCAACGCGGCAAACCCGTCGGAAAGCTGGAATCGCTCGGCGCGATCAATAATCGGCGCGGAACGACCGTACGGTTTCACCCTGATCCAGAAATTTTTGGCAAGACCGCCGCCTTCCGCGCGGCGCGCCTGTTCCAAATGGCGCGGGCGAAAGCCTATCTCCAGCCCGGCGTTGAAATTCGCTGGTCCTGTGATCCGTCCAAAATAAAAGAAGGCGGCGTGACGCCGACCCAAGCGGTCTTTCACTTCCCAGACGGGTTGAAAGACTATCTGGCGGAAACCATCGGCACCAAGCCAACTCTGACTGAGATATTCGCGGGTCGTTCCAAAAAAGATAGCGGTCACGGGCGCGTTGAATGGGCGATTACGTGGAGTCCTGCGGGCTACGGCGAAGCCGACAGTTTTATCCGCTCCTATTGTAACACGGTTCCGACCCCCGGCGGCGGCACGCACGAACAGGGCATGCGCGCCGCCATCACCAAGGGTCTGCGCGCGCATGGCGAATTAATCGGCATGGGTAAAAAGATGAGTCACGTCACACCGGATGATGTCATGTTCGGTGCGGGCGCGCTCGTCTCTGCCTTTATCAAACAGCCGGAATTTCAAGGCCAGACTAAGGACCGCCTCAGCAATAGCGAGGCAACGCGCCTTGTTGAGAGCGCCATTCGTGATCCATTTGACCATTTCCTCGGCTCCAATCCGAAAGAGGCGCAAGCGCTGCTCGAATGGGCGATTGAACGCGCCGATGAGCGCCTCCGCCGCCGCAAAGCGCGGGACGTCAAACGTAAGACGGCAACCAAGAAACTCCGCCTGCCCGGTAAGCTCGCCGATTGTTCGCAAAAGGGTAGCGAAGACACAGAACTGTTCATCGTTGAGGGTGATTCTGCGGGTGGGTCCGCGAAACAGGCGCGAAACCGTAAGACGCAAGCGATCCTCCCGCTCAAAGGGAAAATCCTGAACGTCGAGAGCGCGACCAACGCCAAAATCCTCGCCAATAGCGAGATTAGCGACCTCTGCACCGCGCTCGGCGTTGGTCTGGGTAAGAAGTTCGATGTCGATGATTTGCGCTATGAACGCGTTGTGATCATGACAGATGCGGATGTCGACGGCGCGCATATTGCCGCCCTGCTCATCACGTTCTTCTTCCGTATGACGCCCGGCCTGATTGAGGCAGGGCAGCTTTATATGGCCATGCCGCCGCTCTATAAAATGAGCGCAGGGGGTAAGACGGTTTACGCGCTAGACGACCTACAGCGCGCGGAATTGATGGAGACTGAATTTAAGGGCCGCACCAAAGTCGATATTGGCCGCTTCAAAGGCCTCGGCGAAATGAACCCCGCCCAACTAAAAGTCACCACAATGGACCCCGCCACCCGCACCCTTGCCCGCGTCGTGATCGACGAAGAAGACACAATGACGACCGAAAGCCTTATCAATACGCTGATGGGCAAAAAGGCGGATTTGCGGTTCGAGTATATTCAAGAACACGCACAGTTCGCGGATATTGAGGTTTAGGCAGTCACTATTCGCCTCGCAAACTCAGCTGTGGCTCTAATGCTGATGAGTTCGCAACTTTTACCGTTAGATTATCGACGACACTTATCTATCTTTAACCTTCGAAACTCCCATTTCACTCCGCTCATCCCGACGAAAGTCGGGATCCAGTCCCGCGTTAGTATATAGTGTCAAGCTGGACCCCGACTTTCGTCGGGGTGAGCGAGTTGGAAATAACGAATAAAAAGACCACTCCAAACCTAGCCATAAAAAAAGCCCACCGAAACGGCGGGCTTTTTCAATGTTCGTTTGGCCGGAGCGCTTATGCAGCGGCTTCGCCAGTGGCTTCCAAGCTTGCTGCGACAGCTTTTTTCATCTTCTTGGCTTTGTCGGTCAGCTTGTGGTTTTTTGTGCCGGTAAGGAAGCCGTCGAGGCCGCCTTTAAAATCGACGGTACGCAGCGTTTTCGCCGCGATACGCATACGATAATCTTGGCCCAATGCGTCAGAGCGCAGAGTGACATTACAGAGGTTCACTTCGAAGCGGCGCTTCGATTTGATGTTTGAGTGGGACACGTTGTGGCCGCTCATCGGGCCCGTGCCCAGGAGATCGCAAGTGCGGGACATGTGCTTGCCTTACTATTCAAAAGAGACGTCGTTAAAACAGAAAAAAGGCCCACGGAAGCGGGCTAACAGGCGCGCCAATTAGGCGGAGAGTCGGTCGCGGTCAAGCCTGCTAAACATTTAACAGCAAGTTCATTCACGCGAACCACCCTCACCGCCAAACTCTTCAATGACGCCTAAACTTCCATAGACCGCCCAAAGCGACCTGACCAAAGCTTAATTCAGATGAGTGTCTTGTTCATGGGCGCGATAGCCGCGAGGCGCTAAAGACACGTCATGAAAAAATTCCTCCTTACCGCTGCCGCCATGACCGTTGCCGTTCCCGCGCTGAGCCAAAGCACGGCCAATCCGGCCTCTGTCAACCTGATTAGCGAAGCCCGTTATATGCCTGTTCTTAATGAGCAGACCTTTGGCGAGACCCCCTATGTTGTTCCTGCCGCGCCCGAAGGGGCCACACAATTTGCCTTCACATTGAAAGGCTATGTGTTCGGGCTTCGCCTGATTAAAGCGTCTTATTTGGGATATGAATCTGACACGACTTACGCGGCCTACACGGATATGCGCACGTCTGGCCTCGGCGCTTTGCTTAAAAAATTGGACATTTGGGCCGTGTCGCGCGGGATTGTGCGTCCTGACGGCACGCTTCGCCCTGATTTCCACGTGCAGCAAAACACGGATGAGAAAAACCGCCGCGTCGAGATGAATTACGACAATAATACGGAGACGATTGATGTGAACATTGTCCCGCGGCTTGGCAGTCAAGGCGTGCCCGCCGCCACACCGGAAGAACGATTCGCGGCCTATGATACAGTGACGGCGCTCCTGCATATGACGCGCAAGGGCCGCCAAGACGCGGCGTCACTCTGCACGGGCAGCGTTCCGATCTTTGATTCCAAGCAGCATTATAATTTGCGGCTCGCGCCTGTTGGGACGGCGAGAGTTAAGTTTTTGGGCGACAAGGACGAGGCGATTCACTGCTACGCCTATTATGAACCCGTTTCAGGCTTTGATCCCGAAGACCTTCCTGATGAGGAAGAAGCCGGAACGCCGATTGACATCTATTTCCAATATTATCCCGAAGTGGACATGCACGTCCCTGTGCGCTTCGCCTACCGGATCAGCAGTTTTAAAGCCGTGATCAAAATGACGGGCCTAATTTTCGTCACGCCTGAGGGCGAAGTCATCAATTTTGACGATTAAGAACGGTCTTTAAAGTCGAGCGAGGAGATCCCGCACGGCGGTTGTCGTGTAGGGATCAAATCCGGCTGAAAAATGCGTCGCCAAAGGTATTTCCAAATAGGCCGCGTTCGGCAGAGCGTCCGCAAGTTCACGCGATAGACCGACGGGCAAGACACGATCTCGGCCCGCCCCAATGATCAGGAGCGGCGCGTCAACAGACTGGAGCGCCAGTGGAATGTCATAGCGCAATAGCCCCTCATCGAACGTCACTTTCAAAGGAATTGACGACGGTGTCCACGCGGCAGCGACGGATTGAATGCTGGCAGCTGTTGTTTCCAATATAATACCGCCAACATTTTGGGTTCGAGCCGCGAGATTTGAGCAGACAAAGCCGCCCAGTGAATGACCCCAATAAATAATGGGCCGTCCATCCGCGCGGGCTTCGATCAACGGAACAAGGTCGGTCGCAACACGGTCAACGGCGTCCACGGTCGCCGCCCCGCTACTGTCCCCATACCCCGGGTAGTCCCAAAGCATCACCTGCCCGAATGGCGCGATTTTGGCGATATAATCAACGCCATGTTCATAGCGGTCCGACGCATTGCCAAAACAGGACACGATCAGCGGTCCGGCATCCACACCGACAGTCGTCACAGCAATCGCCTCGCCGCCCAATACGACGCGTTCATGCACCACATTAATCAACGTTTCTTCACCGCGCATCGTCAACTCCGCCCGATCCGGCCGTTGCACGGGCATAAACACGATGCTCTCGTCGATATGAAAACCGCGCAAAAATAGGAACCATCCCGCCCCGAGGGCGAGGCAAATCAGCACCAGAATAACAATGAAAAAGCCGCGCATAGACCGCCTTGTTAACATGAGATCATGAGCAAAGCGTGTATTCGCCGCCTTGCCTTTGCAGGCCCTGCCCCCAATGTAAATGCCATGGCCTTTCAGCCGATTCTCAAGGGTATTTTAGGCCCCACGAACACGGGCAAAACCCATTATGCGGTCGAGCGTATGCTGGGGCGAAGCTCCGGCGTGATCGGACTACCGCTGCGACTGCTGGCCCGCGAAGTCTATGACAGGATTGTGGACCGCGTTGGCGCCGCGCAAGTCGCGCTTGTCACGGGCGAGCAGAAGATCATTCCTCCCCGCGCGCGCTATTACGTCTGCACGGTTGAGGCGATGCCGACGACTAAGAAATTTGCCTTTGTCGCCATTGATGAAGTTCAACTGATGGCGAACCATGAACGCGGTCATATTTTCACGGACCGTGTGCTCAACATGCGCGGTTATGAGGAGACCCTGTTCCTCGGCGCCGAAACGGCGCGCGACGTCTTACGCACCCTCGTCCCCGATGTTCAATTTGACCGCCGCGAGCGGTTTTCGGAATTGGACTATGCTGGACCAACCAAGCTGAACCGCTTGCCAAAACGGTCCGTCATCGTCGCCTTCTCGGCCAAGGAAGTTTACGCATTGGCCGAAGCGATCCGGCGTTTTCGCGGCGGCGCAGCGGTTGTTATGGGCGGACTGTCGCCGCGTACTCGCAATGCACAGGCGGAGTTGTTCCAAAGCGGTGAAGTCGACTTCCTCGTGGCAACTGACGCCGTTGGCATGGGACTGAACCTCGACACCAACCATGTCGCCTTTGCAGGTCTGTCCAAATATGACGGACGGCGCAGGCGCTACCTGACCCCGATGGAAGCCGGACAAATTGCCGGACGGGCGGGACGGTTCCGGCAAAATGGTACATTTGGAACCACGGGGGATTGTCCCGAAATGGATGACACGCTCGTTGACCGGATTACGCGCCACCAATTTGAAATGCTCAACTATGCCGAATGGCGGAATTCGGCGCTCGATTTTTCAACGCTCGACGGACTGGTTGAAACCTTACATGCGCCGCGCCCGACCAAACGACTGCACCGGATCAAAGGCGCAACGGATGAGTTATCCCTCGAGCGGCTCATGGCGATCCCAGAATTGGCCAATGGCATCAAAGTGCCTGCGCAAGTCCGCCAACTATGGGATGTCTGCCAGATCCCCGATTTCCGCAACCTCACGATCGATGCGCATGTACGATTGCTACAAGATGTTTACCGCACGCTTGTCAAAGGCGGCGGGCGATTGTCCAATGATTTCATGGCGAAAAAGATTGCACGCGTGGATGATACGTTTGGCGATGTTGATGCGCTCTCTGCACGACTTGCGCATATCCGCACTTGGACGTATTGCGCGGCTAAATCTAGCTGGATGTTTGATGCCAATCATTGGGCGGGCGAGGCACGGTTGGTCGAAGACCGCTTGTCAGACGCGCTGCATGAAGGGCTGATCGCCCGTTTTGTCGATCGACGGACGTCTACGCTACTCAAAGGAATAGGATCGGGAGCCCTCATGGACGCCTCCATCAAAGACGACGGATCAGTTTTCGTCGACGGACATCACATCGGACAGCTCGACGGGCTAGCCTTTACGCGTGACGCGAATGCGTCCGATCTCGAAGCGAAAGCGCTGGAAGCAGCGGCGGTGAAAGCCGTTGCCCCCGAAGTGGACCGCCGCCTGACGTCACTGTCTTCTGGACAGCACGCTATCTTCACCCTGTCTGATACAGGCGACATCCTCTGGGGTGGCATGTCCATCGGACGGATCGCCAAATCTGGATCCGTATTCACGCCTGATGTCGAAGTCATCGGCGGAGAGCTTGGCAACCCTGTGCTGCGCCAATTGGCCGAAGACCGGATGCGCGAATATTTACGCGCCGAAGTCACAACCCATCTCGCGCCTCTGAAAAAGTTAAAAGAATTGCAGGACCGTGAAGAAGTTCTGGCCGGATCAAAAGGGTTTGCCTTCGTCTTGCTCGAAAACCACGGTTCACTGGATCGTCGTCAGCACGGCAAGTTGGTCCGCGACCTTGGCACCGAAGAACGCCGCGACATTCGCAGCGCCGGCGTACAATTCGGCCAATATAACGTCTTCATGCCCGAATTGATGAAGCCAAAGCCTGCTAAATTGCTCTCGCTTCTGCTCGCCTTTGGCGCTGGTGGGGACCGCAAGCCGTTCATTCCCTTTGCAGGCGTGACATCAATTCCGAATGATGGTGATTTCAAATCAGACAAGTTCTCACCGAGTGCACTCGCTTTGGCGGGCTATAAAGCTGTCGGACCGCGGATCGTGCGCTTTGACATTCTCAACCGTCTGGCGACGCAAATTCGTGACGCCCAAGGACAGTTTGAAACGATTGCGGCCGAGAAACCAAAGCGTCCGACGTTCCAGATCATGGCTGAAATGCTGGCATTGCTCGGAGCATCGCTTGAGGAAACACGCGGCGTTCTGACCGCGCTCGGCTTCAAACCGTTCACAGCAGACGCGCCTCTGGAAAAGCCGGCCGTGGTTGAAACACCCGCTGAGGCCCCAGAGGCAACCACGACTGAAGCCCCGGCGGCTGACGCTATTCAACCAGCAGCAACTCCAGACGCCCCTGCTGAAGCCAAAACCGCAACGGGCGATGTTCCGGAACAACCCGAAGCCAATCCAGTCTTAACAGCCACACCGCCTAAACTTGCCAAACGGGCGCGTGACCGCGCTCGCCCTGCCCTAAACGTCTACGTTCCGCGCGAAGCGGACGAAAACGGCGTATCCCGTGATGTGCCGAGCCTTGAATATTGGTCACTTCCAGCCCGCCAATCCCGGCCCCCTCGCCGCGACAATAAAGGCGGCCAGAAGTTCAAAGGCAACCGCAAAGGCGGCCACCAAAAACCACATCGCAACAAAGACGATGCAAGCGGTTACTCTGCTGGCAAAGCCCCTCGTCCGCGCAAATCACTCGAAAATTCGCCCTTCGCCGCGCTCGCAGCTTTGCAAAGCAGCGATTTGGCAAAGCCTGCGCCTAAAAAATCGGATAACAAAAAGCCCGGTAAGAAAAACTGAGCGACGGGTCCGAAGACACCTGCCGCCTTGATGTTTGGCTTTACCGGACCCGTCTGACCAAGACACGGACCGAAGCTCAGAGCATCATCAATAAGGGGCGTCTGCGCCTCACCCGCGCCGCGAGCACGCAGCGCGTGAAAAAGCCGCACTTTCAAGTTCGGTCCGGTGACACAATCGCGATGACCCGCAACCGCGCCCTTGTGACTGTGGAAGTCGTGGACATTGGCACGCGCCGAGGCCCCGCATCCGAGGCCCAATCACTGTATATTGATCTGCTGACAGACGGCGGCCCGCAGCCTACTGGTTGACACGCCCCGCCCTCGCCGCCAAAGCGCCGCGCATGACTTATATTGTCAAAGACGAATGCATTAAATGCAAGTTCATGGACTGCGTCGAAGTCTGTCCGGTGGACTGCTTCTACGAAGGCGAAAACATGCTCGTCATCCATCCGGATGAATGCATTGATTGCGGCGTCTGCGAGCCTGAATGTCCGGTCGATGCGATTGTTCCAGATACAGAAGACGAACCCGACGGCAAATGGCTGGCGATCAATTCCAAATATGCTGAACTTTGGCCTGTCATCACCCTCAAAAAAGAACCGCCCGCGGATCGTGAGCAGTTTGAGGACGAAACCGGGAAATTCGAGAAGTATTTCTCTGCCAAAGCTGGCACGGGCGACGAATAACCCTCATGATTCAGCCCCAACGATTGCGGGTTTGGCACAAACGAAACGCCGCAGTGTTGATTATCTTTTTGGTCGCACATTTTGCGACTCACCTTAGCGCCCTTTTCGGACCGGACACCCATTCCGCCGTCATAGACGTGCTACGCATTGTTTACCGCAACCCAATCATCGAAATCATCCTAATTGGGTTATTCGTAACGCAAGTTGGTCTGGGTATCGGATTGGTCATTCCGCGCCTCAAACAAACAGAAAAGTCAGGTTGGTTCTGGATTCAAGTCATTAGTGGGCTCTATCTCGCCTTGTTCATACTCATTCACGTCTTCATGGGCGTCTTACGCGGACGAGCTTATGAGGGTGTCGATACTGGGTTATATTTTGTTGCCAGCACGCTCATCACTACGCCCGTCAAATATGGGTTTATTCCCTATTACGCACTCGGTGTCATCGCGCTCTTTTCCCATCTCGCCGCGGCCCTGCATTGGGCAGGAAAACCCCCAGCTGCGACACGCGGACTTATCATTTTAGGGATTGTCATCAGTGTTCTGGTCGTCGGCGCTTATGGAGGACTCTTCTACCACATTGACCTGCCAGACGCCTATCAAGCCTATATCCGCGACGCCGTCTGACCTAAAAATCCCGCTTTGCGTTACGGGATTCGCATCAGTGACATTTTTGTGTTATAGTCTTTTCAAGATACGGCGTTGAGCGTCTTTTTACCCTTATTTTGGGGCGAGAGGCTCACGCCGTTATTTTTGGTTATAACACGGTCCTCTTTTGCCACCTCCGGCGATACGGCCCAATAAAAGGTGTTCCGTCTATGGCGACGAAGAGAAAATCAAGCTCCAAGAAAAAGATTAAAAACGTCTCCTTCAAGGTTGGCCAGCACATCATTTATCCGGCGCACGGCGTTGGCGAAGTGATCGGCATCGAACAAGAAGTGATCGCGGGCTTTGATATTGAAGTCTATGTGGTCTTGTTCGAGCAAGACAAAATGACCTTGCGCGTTCCGACAACAAAGGCGGGAAATTCCGGCATGCGGGCGCTGTCCAATGATTTGATCTTGAAAGACTCCTTCACCACGCTGAAAGGCCGAGCCCGTGTCAAACGCACGATGTGGTCCCGCCGCGCGCAGGAATATGAAGCCAAAATCAATAGCGGCGATCTGATCCTAGTCTCCGAAGTCGTTCGCGATCTTCACCGAACCGAAGCCCAACCGGAACAATCTTATTCCGAACGTCAGCTTTATGAGCGTGCGCTCGACCGTATGGTTCGCGAGGTTGCAGCCATCCGCAAAAGCCCGCGCGACAATGCGATGGATGATATTCTCGAAACATTGACCAATGCGCGAACTCGCCAAGCGGCCAAAGCCGCCAAGCAAGCGGAAAAAGAAGATAATGACAATGGTGAGGACGAAGCGGCCGCGTAGCCGTTCAGCCTAGCCTCACACTGGAAATGTGATGAAACCCTCGCTTGTGCGAGGGTTTTTTTATGCGACATTGGCTTTGTACACGCGGCGATGAGTTTGGAGACGGATTATGACGAGATCTTGGACGTTACGCGCAGGAACATGTTTCGCGACAGCCGCGCTTTTGGCCGGATGTGGCGGCGGCAGTTCATCGTCGCAACCGCCTGCGCAACAACCCGTTTCTCAACCCAGCGGCAATAGCTGGGTCCAAGGACAGTTCCGCGCCGCCTCTCAGTTCAAAAGCCTCTGCGCCGCTCCGCGAACCGGGTCGGACGCTAACGGTACAGCCTTTACGGACCGCGCAGGGACTTTGTCAGATGAGCTATTCTGGCTGCGATCTTGGTCAGATGAAACCTATCTTTGGTACAATGAAATCACAGACCGCGACCCCAACGGGTTCACCAATAAGCTCAATTATTTCGACGAATTAAAGACAACCGCGACAACCGCATCTGGCAATCCCCGTGACCGTTTTCACTTCACCTATGATAGCGCAGAATGGTTGGAACTGACGACGTCTGGTAGTAGCTCTGGATACGGCGCCGAATTCGCGCTCATTTCATCATCAACACCGCGCGATATTCGCGTCGCCTATACTGAACCCGGGTCCCCTGCCGCGCAGGCAGGCCTCGCGCGGGGCGTGAAAATTCTGACGGTCGACGGCGTCGACGTGACCAACGGTACCGACACGAACACGCTCAATGCTGGCTTATTTCCAAGTAATGCGGGCGAAGCTCACACGTTCGGCATTGAAAAACTCGACGGCACACAAGAGACGATTTCGATCAATTCTGCCACTGTGACCGAAGACCCGGTGAACGCCGTCTCCACCTTCGACCAAAACGGCCGCACCTATGGCTACGTCCATTTCACAACTTTCTCTCCGCGCACAGCGGAACTCGCGCTGTTCAATGCGTTTGACCAATTGCAAGCGGCTAACATTGACGACCTTGTCTTGGACTTGCGCTATAATGGTGGTGGCTTACTCGCGATTGCGTCAGAGCTTTCCTACATGGTTGCAGGGCCGGCCCGAACAAGTGGGCTCGATTTCGAAACCTTACAATTCAACGATAAAGCCCGCGGCATCAACCCGGTCACAGGGCAGACCATTTCGCCGACGCCGTTTTATTCTCGCGGGCAAGGCTTCACCGTTCCGAGCTCTCGCCAAGCCCCAACAGTCTCCAAACCTCGCGTCTTCGTCCTGACGACCGCGCGGTCCTGCTCGGCGTCTGAAGCCGTCATCAACGGCCTGCGCGGCATTGATGTCGAGGTCATTCAAATTGGCGGGCAGACATGCGGCAAACCCTACGGGTTTTACGCGACCGATAATTGCGGCACGACCTATTTCACGATCCAGTTTCGCGGTGTGAATAATAAGGACTTCGGTGATTATGCCGACGGCTTCGCCCCGGGTCAGCCCGTCGGCTCGCTCGGTGATGTGATGCCCGGGTGCCCCGTCAGTGATGATTTCACCAAAGCCCTCGGCGACCCAACCGAAGCTCTCCTCTCGACAGCCATCTCTTATGCGGAAACAGGACAGTGTCCTGTGGCGCAAGCCTCTGCTGAGAAGCCAGACCTCAACCTTGCCCAAGCCATCAATTCCGATCCTGCGCTTGACCTTCGCAATGATCCGCGCATCCGTGCGTTAGAATTAGCCCGGACATTTGGGAAAGAACGTCCATGACCCGCAGGCTCGCTATTCTCGCTGGCGCGGCGCTCGCCACAGGTTGCGCAACCTACGCACAAACACCGGAAACCGCCGTCTATGGCGCGACGCTGAGTACGCCTGTCGATAATGCTGCGCGGGACCTCATACGGACCTATGTGCGCGATACGATCGGACCCGCCTATATCGTCGACATCGACGCGCTGACTCGTAGTAACAAGCTCCGCGCTGTTGATCGGGGTCAAGGCCAAGTTTCTGGCCGACCTATCCCAGTACCGGATGTGATTTTCAAATTGGAACTGACGGAAACCTATGACGGCCCGATCTGCCGCTTGGTCATGCAAGGGGAGGCAGACAATGCGCCCGTCTTGGTCTTGCCGCCCGAGGTCGCCTGCCAACTGATGCCGTCGACGATCTAGCGCGGCATTAACTCAGGATTTCGATGCGAGCCGGATGGCTTGCCCAAATCATCGGGCCATTGGTCAATTCAATCCAGCCGCGCACGCGAACTCTCGCGCCCTCCAGCGACACTGGGTCGACCGCCTTAAATCGTTTGCGGTGCTTCTTCGCCACGGCCACAGTAAAATCACTGCGGTAATCCGCACCAAAGTTGAGGTACGCCCGCCCGCGAATATCCGCCGTGCTCGTCACGATCCCTTCCACTAGCTGCAAACTATCGACATCTTGCGCCAGAGCGTTGGGCTCTGGCCCGCGTATCGCATAACTTGGGTCGGCCCACAGCCCTTGTGCTTGCACGCGCGCGGCCGCCTCCGCCGAATACAGCGTCTCCGCATCGATCTGCTCATCCGGCCATGTGAAGACACGCGCCAATCCACGGCGAACTAAGTCCGCTTGCACCCAGATATCGTCCGATCCGTCCGCACTTATTGTATGAACCTGCGCCAAGGCGCGGTCATAACGGTCACGCGGATCACCGCCGTAGGACAGTCGAACCTGCCGCCCCTGTAGCAGTGCGCTCAGCCCAGCCTTTGCTTCGGCCCCGAACGCATCGTCCCGCGTCGGCGCAACAATACCGGCCAGACGCACTTTTAAACCGGACGCCAAGATCAAGCTGTGACCGGACGTCACGCTCGCCACCGTACCAACCTCACCCGCGACCAATTCGGTCGCGCGCAACGCCCCCGTGAGCGAGAGAGAAAAAGCGACCCCGCCCAATAATCCGGCGCGGCGTGTTATGTTGAAGGAGTGGCCCACCGCGCAACGTTACGCTGTGTAGGCAAGACTGTCGAATCCGGCTTGGCGATCCGCCCGCGCTTCGCTAACGCAGGTCCACGATCCCGTAGCTCAGTCGGATAGAGCACCAGATTCCTAATCTGGGGGCCGGTGGTTCAAATCCACCCGGGGTCGCCAATTTCCGTTATTTAGCTTTCACCCACGGCGCCATCCGGCGCAGCACGTCGTCGCGATCTTTGAAGTGATGTTTCAGGGCCGCGCCAATGTGCAGGACAATTAAGGCGATAAAAAGTTTGGCACCGATTTCATGAAGCAACTGGAAACGTCCCGCCACGGCGTCCGCTTCGGGCACTCCTGGCATGTCGGGGAGCGGTATAAAGCCGAAGAGAACGGTCGGGATTGGCAACTCAGAAGCGCTCACCATCGCCCAACCGAGCAGCGGCATAGCAATCATGAGGCCGTAGAATAGCCAATGCGTGGCATGGCTAGCGAAATGCTGCCACTTCGGCATGATCGTCGGCAATGCGGGCGGTTTGTGCGTGAGCCGCCAGATCAGGCGCAACAGGGACAAGGCGAGAACCGTAATCCCGATACTCTTATGCCATTGGTAAATTACAAAACGGTTCGGCACCCATTCTTGCGTCATCAAGAGACCAAAGACGATGAGCCCGATAATCAGGAGGGCAATCGTCCAATGAAGGACGATTGCAACTGTGGTGTAGCGGCTCGTTCTTTGAACCGACGTCGACATGCTATTCAACTTTCTGGAATTCAACTTCCATAACAAGCTGGACTTCGTCGCCAACATTTGGCGCATATTTACCGACGCCGTAATCAGAGCGCTTCAGCGTTCCTGTGCCGGATATCCCGAACATATCGACGCCTGAACGGAAGTTCTGTCCGACTTTATTAATGACGCCTTCAAAGGTGATCGGGCGCGTGATGTCTTTAATCGTCAGGTCACCCGTGATCGTGCCTGTCCCATCCGGATTAATGTCCAGCGATGTGCTGCGAAAGGTGATTGTCGGATATGTTTCAACGTCAAAGAAATCCGCGCTTTTCAGATGGCCGTCAAAGGCTGGAACCATCGAGTCGATAGACGCTGCCGGAATTGTCACATTCAACGTCGAATTTTCGGGTGCGGCAGGATCAAACGTGACTACCGCATCAAATTCACCCCACCGCAGAACCGGACGGGAGTAACCCTGATGGTCATAGGAAAACTGAATATAGGCGTGGCCGTCTTCGTCTGTGTATGTGCCCGCAGGCAGCACGGAAAAGTCAAAAGCCGCAGCCATTTCGACTTCGCTGGCCACAGCGGTCGGAGTTTCATTGGCGGCTGTTTCAATGCTGGTATCCGCGTCGGCGCAAGCGATAAGGGCCGGAATAGCGGCCAAAGCGATGAGGTGTCTCATGTGGGGTCTCCTTGTTGGGTCACGCTATAGTCACGGCGATCATAGGTTTCTAGTCTGTCGCGAAAAAGTGACCAGTCATCATTTTGATCAATCGGCGCCCAAAGGTCGCCAATTTCATCGTAAAGTAATGTCGCGGGACGTTCGGTCTCAGGGCGTGGGCCAGACGGAGTCAAGGCACGGTACGCCGTCTTCCATTCCGACCAAACACTATCGGGGTAATCCTGCAACGGCGCGGTGCTCTCCCCGCCCGTCCAGTCATGGAAAAAGTTAGGCCAGTTCGCGCGGCTTTGGCGCAGCATATCAAAAGTGAGCCGCACAAACGTAGCGCCGTCGTTGGGAATATCCATGCGCAATCGCCGGAACATGTGCCGCACAAGGGATGCCTCATACGTGTCCGCATAGGCGCTCAGCGCATCGATCAGGGCCTGGTCTTCTTCAATCAGTGACAGGCTCTGTGCTAGTTGACCCAAGTTCCAGCCCATTGCTTCAGGCTGACGGGCAAAAGCATAGAGACCATTGTGATCGAAGTAGGCGGCAGTGAAGGCCGGATCATAATACGGCAGAAACCGATAGGGGCCGAAGTCAAACACCTCACCCGTGATGTTCATATTATCCGTGTTCATCACCCCATGCACAAACCCCGCCGCCATCCAGCTCGCCACCAAATCGGCGCTGCGGATCGCGGCAAACCGGAGCAAATCGGCGGGACGGGTCACATCCGGATAGAAATGGCGGCGGCAATAATCGACGAGCGCGTCAAGATTGTCAGTGCGCCCAAAGAACGCTTGCCGCTGAAACGTACCGAACCGGATATGGCTATGTTGGAGACGTGTCAGAACGGCAGAACGCGTCGGCGATGGCTCGTCATGGCGCTGCAAATCTTCGCCTGTCTCAATCAGGGCAAAGCTACGCGACGTATTCACGCCAAGATGCTCGAGATAGCGCGTGGCGAGGACTTCGCGCACGCCGCCGAGTAACGTCAGCCGCCCGTCGCCGCTGCGCGAAAACGGCGTCTGTCCCGACCCTTTGGTGCCAAAGTCGAGCAAACGCCCGCGTTGGTCGCGGCATTGCGCGAAGAGAAACCCGCGTCCGTCACCAATGTCGGGATTGTAACTGCGAAACTGGTGCCCGTGATACCGTAGCGCCAAGGGTTCAGGCAGCGAGCCCTCGAAGGGTTCAAACCGCCCAAAACGGGAGGTCCAATCAACATCACCCAGCCCTAGTGCGTGAGCGCTATGGGTATCAGCGTAACGGAGCGTGCGTTCCGGAAATCGCGCAGCAGAGACAGGGTCAGCGAAATCCTCGCCAAGCTCTAATATCGCGGTCTCAGGCTGGAATTCTATAATCCCATCTCCGCACCGAAATGGGTGTGAACGCCCTGATACCAACCTTCTTTGCGCATCGCGTTCAACCATTCAGTCAGAACTGGGAAGTCCTCAAGATTGAGTTTCGCCGTAAATTGTGGCTCCATCGCCGCGACGAGGGCGATGTCGGCAAGCGTCAAACGATCCCCATGCAGGAAACCGTCACCTGACAGAGCCAGTTCCACATGCGGCAGGTTTGCCGCAAGGAATTTTTCTCCGAGCACCACTGAGCTCTCATCCGGCGTCTCGCCAATCATCGGCGCAATGAAACGATTGAACTGAACGCGTGCCACATTGGCGCGAATGTGATGTGTCACGAACTCACACCATTGATCAATCAAAGCGGCCTCACGTAGGTCTTCGGAGTAAATATCGCTTTTGGACTTTCGCGCCAAATAGCGACCAATCGCGCCGCTTTCCCCAATCGCAAGGTCACCGTCCACCATAGCCGGAACACGTCCGAACGGATTGACCGCCAGATAGTCATCACCCTTTTGCTCTTGCGTCTGCAAGTTCACCATTTTGCGCTCATGTTTCACACCCGCCGCCTGCGCGACAAAAAGCGGATAGAGCGATGGATTCGAAATCGGGTGAAAATAGAGCGTGGTCATGGGCGGGCTTTCTTAACTTGCGGCAGGGACGGAAATTGGGATCGCACAAATTCGGCGGCTTCAATCGGAATATTGTTGGCGCGCGGAAACGCTTTGGCAAAGTTTAGAAACCCGTGCGGCATGGTTTTTTCATAGAGCTGCACAACCGTATTTCCCGCTGCCTTCAGGTTTTCGGCATAGAGCTTGCCTTCATCACGCAGCGGATCAAGACCACAGGTCAGCACATAGGCGGGAGGCATGCCCTCAAGATTCTTTTCGAATAAAGGCGAGACCTTTGTACTCTGAGCGTCGGCGTCGACGACATAGTGATCTTGGATATATTTCAGCGCGACCGTCCCGATTTGCAACCAATCCTGCGGACCCGGGTTCGCAGGTTTTACGTCAACAAGCTGCATGAGCGGGTAGAATAAAATCTGTGCTTTGATCTTGTCGCGATATTCTTGCGCCAGCCATGCCGCCATATTGCCGCCCGCGCTGTCGCCCGCGACGACAATCTTATTCGCGTCCACGCCCCGCGATTCACCGCGGCCCGCCAATGCCCATTTCAGGACAGTCTCAACATCATCGGGCGCCGCCGGAAAAGGGTGCTTTGGCGCCAGACGGTATTCAACTGAAATCACACGGCAGAAGGACGCGTTGGCAAGACGGCGGATGATCCCTTCATGGGTTTCCGTATCGCAAGCTACAAACCCGCCACCATGGGCATAGATAATAGTCGGCCCCACCACAGGCAGCGGACCGAATGGAACAAAAAACTTCACTTCAACGCCGTCAATTTCGAAGGTTTCACTGACTCTGACTTCCGGTCCAGGCGAGTCAAAGCGCCGCGTCATGCGGCGGAAATTATCCTGAAATTTATCCAGAAAAACTTCATCAGGCGTCAGTTTCGAAAACTGCTCTGATATCGCTTCCGAGAGCGAATCGATCAATGTTTTGGGCGTCATCACCTGTCCCAGATAGTCATCAAACGTCGGCGGCGTAAGGTGGAACAGGATCATATTGCATGGCGCGCGCGACATCGCGGGCCATTTGCGGATCAAACCACTGTCCAACAAGCCAAAGCGACATGTCGATGCCGGCAGACACCCCCGCCGATGTGACGACATTGCCGTCTCGGACGTAGCGAACGTCAGGAACCAGCGTTCCTTTCAAACCCAACCGTTCAAATTCATCAAAAGCGGCCCAATGCGTCGCCGCGCGTCGTCCGTCGAGCAGGCCCGCCTTCGCGAGGACAAATGCGCCTGTGCACACGGACGTGACCCATTCGCAAGCGGGAGCGATATTGCTGATCCATTCCATGATAGCCGCGTCTTCAATCACGACGCGAGAGCCCTGCCCGCCGGGAATGAGAACAACATCCAACGCATCAATATCGGTCATTGATGCGTGCGTCCCCACTCTCATCCCTTTGACCGCCGTAATATCGCCGCCGTCGCGAGAGATTAGCCGATTGTTGAGAGGCTCAGGATCACCGCGATAACGCGCGACCTCATTGACCATTTGGAACACTTCCCACGGACCAACAAAATCAAGTTCTTCGACGTCATCAAAAATCAGAATGCCAATATTCTTCATGACGGATCATAACCTCCGCCCGTCAGAAACGCCTGCTCTGCATCCGTGCTGATACGGCCCAATGTTTCATTGCGGTGTGGGAAACGTCCAAATTCTTCGATCACATCGCGGTGCGAAATAGCCGAACGTAACGTGCCTTGACCTTCAAGGCGGCTTCCGGACAATTCAACGCAGCGGTTTTGCGCGGCAAGGTCTTCCGCATGCATGAAAGGCAAATAAGCGAAGGACCGCTGACCATCCGGAAGTTCCATATCGCCGCCAGATTCGATGAGTTGCTTAGCGCTCGCCAGTGCGAGTTCATCCCACTCAAAAGCCTTCGGTGAGCCGCGATACATATTGCGCGGAAATTGATCCAGCACGATAATTTCTGCCAGATTAGACTGCGGGTCAGCATGCCAATCTAAGCCCGTCACCGCCATCGCATCTGCCAAAATAAGGCACGTGCGCTCAAAACGCTTCTGGATTTCTGCATCAAATTCAGGAGTCGATTTGAACCAGTATTTTTGATGCTCTGGCGCGAACCAAAAATCGAGAACATCTTGCGGGGTCACTGCTGTGTTGCCCGGACGTTTCATGCCCTCACTCACAGGCGTATCGTTCCATTATTGATTTGCGCAAATATTTCGGCGTCCAATTGCTCGTAGGCTTTGGTTTGCGGGTTGCAATAATAGACAGGTTCACTGATCCGCTCTGGATCGAAACCCGCTTTGACAAGGTTTGTTTTCTTGAACTTAAAGGTCGATGTCGTCTCTGACTCTCGGCTTAGGCGGAGGAACACAGGCCGCGCATAGTGCGGCAGCTCTTTGTCGAGAAAGGCTTTGAGTTTCTCCAAGTCCGGCGGCGTATCCGACACGATTGAGGCCATGCCCGCGCGTCCATCATAGCCAGGCACTTCGACGCCATAGACGTTGGCCTGTGTCACACCTTCGAAACCTGACAGAACGCCCGCAACTTCGTTTGTTGCGACGTTCTCGGCTTTCCAGCGGAACGTGTCCCCTACGCGGTCCATGAAATAGTAATAGCCGTGCGCATCGCGTTTCATCAGATCGCCTGTGCGGAACCACGCATCACCTGGCTTGAACACATCACGCAGAATTTTCTTCTGTGTTGCCTCTTTGGTTTGATAGCCTTCGAAGCGGAAACGGGGATCATCCTCACGAATTTCACCGATCACTTCACCGACTTCGCCGTCATTGGCGCGCAGCGCAAACCCATCCGACCCGCGCGGGTTTTCACCTGTTTCAACGTCATACCGAATGACGTCGATATTAAATTTCCATTTGAGATAAGATGGCACGCGGCCGACCGCGCCCACGGGACCATCGACATTAATCAGGCTCACATTGCCTTCGGTCGCACCGTAAAATTCGATGACGTGCGGGATGTTAAAGCGGGAGACGAAACTGTCCCACACTTCAGGACGCAATCCATTGCCCATTATCCATTGTAGCTTGTGCGAGCGTTCCATCGGATGCGGCGGCGTGGACAGCAGGAACCGGCACAACTCGCCCACATAGGTAAACATGGTCGCGCCGTAATTCACCGCATCATCCCAGAAGGTGGACGCGCTGAACTTTGGCAGGATGATTGACGCGCCGCCGTTAGAGAATGCCGCGCCCATACCGACCAATCCGCCCGTAGCGTGGTAGAGCGGCAGAACCAACATCATCCGGTCTTTCGGACCCGCTTTCGACGCGGCGCCTAGCCCTCGCATATAGTTTTGCGCGCGCACATGAGTCACTTTCGCGGCCTTCGGCAAACCCGTCGTGCCGGACGTAAACATCTTCATGCCCTGATCGCCCGCTTTAATGCCGGAGCGCACCTCTTTCGCCGGACGGTGCGGCACAATATCGAGAAGCGCCGCGTCAAACGCCCGCATATCATTCGGGGCGTCGCCATAAGCACCCCACTGCGTGAGCGCGACCGTCAAATTCTCTTGTGCGCTGGCCCAGTTTTCCGTCAAATCTAAATCGACGATAACGTGGGAGGCACCGCTAATGTTGACGCAATGCGCCAAGGCTTTGCCCGCAAGTTGAAAGTTGATCAGCGCTGGAATCACGCCGCGCTTGCTCAATCCGAACCAGAGCGCAACATATTCGAGGCGATTTCGAACATAAATCGCGACCGTGTCACCTTTGTTGATCCCGTTCGCTTCGCACCATCCTGCGACGCGGTTGGCGTAATCTTCGGTCTGATCAAATGTCCATTCGCGCTCGCCTTCGATGAAAGCGATATTCGCGCCAAACGTATCAACTCGCATTTCCAATTCATCGGCGAGTAGGCGGTCAGATCCCGCGTCTACGTCTTTGACAGATTTAAGCATCCGCATCATGCCGCCGAGATATTTAGCTTCGCGTTTGAATGTGGCCAGCATGAATTCACCTAAGATTATGGTCGTCGTGCTGAACCTCTAGGGGAATTTTAGGCAAAGAAAAACCCCGCGTGGGAGCGGGGTTTGACTAAACTAGCATACAGGCGGCATCAAAGGAGCAAGACCGCCAGTTAGGAACCGTTATGCCGCGCCGTGGGACAACGCGTCAGGTTCGGGATATGTCTTGCAAGGCGAGTGCCAGTTCCATCATTCCCCTGCTGTGGCGATGCGAAATCCTTCAATATAGTTCGGCGGAATATAGAGCGGACGCTCATCATAGACGGTCGTTTGTCCCGTTCGTGGGTCATATGTGACCTCGCGCAGGATCAGAGTGAGCCCATCAAACCGCGCAGCCTCAAGCCGGTCATTCGGGATAAACAACACGAGTTGATCTTCGCGCGTACAATCACGCTGCGAACTGACGACGACAGCGTCCGTAGGGCCGTCGCTCGGAAACATTTCGTGGACGACGCGCGTGTTATCGCTTGGGTTTGATCTCTGCGTTCGGCGAGGGGCAGGATCAACACGCCGTTCCGGTGCAGGTCCCGTGCGCGGCCTCGGTTGCGGCGTGACGACGCGGGGCGCAGGCTGCGGCGTTGGACGAGGTTCAGGACGCCGCGTGACCGGCGCGGGGCGGCGTGTATCAGGCGTTGGTCTGACTCGCGGCGTTGAGGGTTCCCTCACATCCGGACGAATGATCGTGGTTGGCAAGTCTGTGCTGCCAGACCGCGTCTGTGGACGGCGCGGACGTGGACGGCGATCCGTGCGAGGCTTGGTTCCCGCCGGACGACCGTTGCGGTAATAATCCGTCCGGCCACGCGGACGCCCCTGCCCGCTATCATCAACGTCCGGCGTTACCGTTGGCCGATCTGGACTTGGCCTCGGACGAGGTCTTGGAGCCGGACGACGCCGCGGCGACGGATAGGGACGGCTAGTGCCATATCGGCCGCCGCGTCCATATCGCCCATAGTCAAATCCGCGCCCACCATAGGCGAAACCTCGGTGCCCGCGATAACGAGGTTGGATGTAAATATGGTTTGAAAAATTGCGATCATCATAGCGCTCATAGGAATAAACGCGTTCTGTCACTCGCGCGGAACATTCCAGTTCACGTCCATCGCGCAGCACGGTTGGAACGACCTCTCCATTCAGGAAAATGGCTTCACGTGTCTGGCCGAAGCGGCGATCACCACGATCCGTATAAAAGACGGACACATCCAGTAGCGCGCCGTCCACGAGCGGATCATTGTTCAAATCACGCGCACCGTCTGTGCTGCGAAGGCTCACCGTCGCGGCAATGTCTTCATCTTCCTCGAACGGATCGAATGTCGGCGCGAGAAATTCTCGCGCGCCCGTGCGGGGATTATATTGCGTGGTCACATCGGCGGCGATTTGGGCGGGCGTATAGTCGGGAAAACCCAACGCACCCTCATCACCAAATTGCGCCGAGGATTGCGGATCGCCCGACATTTGCGATCCGGTCTCATAGGTCTGCGCCATAACAGTGGGCGCGGCGAGCAACAGAGCGGCGGAGAGCAGGAGCGATATACGGGTCATAATCATCCTTTAGCAGAGCAAGACTGAGGCCAGTCTGAGCCGCGCGTTAAGGTTCGGTTCACCATACCGAGCTTCTACTCCGTGACCGTTTCGTGCAGTAGTTCCGCAAATCCTTCGCCGCGCGCCCAATAGGGCGTGATCATCGACAGGCTTTGATAGACGCCGCGATCAATGAGCGCTTTCGTCGGCACATCCCCTTCACGAAGCTGATAATATTGGAGCCAGAACGTGAAATGCTGCGCCAACCGCGCGGACAATGACGCTTTCTCGCTTTCCCGAAATTTCAAATGCCCGCTCTCTTCTAAATCAGAGAGGAGCGAAAAGGCCGTGCGTTCTTTGAGCGCGAGAAGCCGCGAGAATGGGCCTTGCAGCTCTGGCACACGCGTCAATAATTCCGTCGGGTTGCGATAGAAAAAGCGGAAGTCCCAGATTTCCTCAAAAATAATATAGAGGAACACCCAATTGTCCTGCAGTGCCAGCGGCTCATTCACCGTGGCAGACAAGACCTGCCGCAACTCCACCTCAAAATCCGCAAATAATTCGCGGATAATCGGCTCTTTGCCTTTGTAATGGTAATAAAGATTGCCCGGCGAGATACCGATCACCGAGGCAATATCGACCGAACTCACCGCATGTTCGCCCTCATTATTGAAAAGTGCGAGCGATGTGCGCAGGATCGTATCTTTGGTTTTGGAGCGTTCCGTCATGCTGTAAATTCCTTCTCCCTTGAGGGAGAAGGGCATCAATCACTCTTCTTCGGCGCGGCTTTCTTCGCAGGCGCTTTCTTGACTGGCGCTTTTTTCGTCCGCGTCGTCGTCGCGCGCTTGGCCGATGGCTTCTTCGCGGGCGTTTGCGCCGCAATCAACATGTCCAGTTTCGCCTCAATGCTCGCGAGCCGCACTTCAATCGCATCATCACTTCTGCCACCGCCGGACAGGCGGTCTCGCATTGCTTGAATACGCTCATCAATCGCCAGATTGGATTGAATTTCAGACCGCAGGTCAGAGCCAAGACCGGAGGCTTTCCCAACCAATTGCGCGCCCTTCATCTTGGCGGCCATTTCGATCTTCTCGCCTTTTTCGGCGAGGGTCTCGAACGCATCCGACGTGGATTCGTTCAAATTATTGCCAAGCCCTCTAACGCGGTCGCGGCCTTCTTCAAACGCTTTGCCGTAAGCCCCAATGCCCGCGAGCCAGATGCGGCGCGCGGCGTCGCTTGTGTTTTTGGCTTTCTTATCGGTCATGGTCGGCTCCTGTTTGACTATATCTAAACCCGAAGGCTCTTAAGCAGTGGCACTCTTTCGGTCGTTCGCGTGATTATAACTGGCCGCGACGGACGGCACTTCAATCGGTTCCGCATGCGGGATCGGCATTTCCGGCTCGCCAAAGAAATCACGGATAATTTCGACCGTTTCTTCGCGGCGTGTCAGCAAGAACAAATGGCCTGCGCCGTCGATCACTTCCATGCGGGATCGGCGGTAAACCGCGTCCAAAATCCGGCCGTTAATCACGGGTACAATATGATCATTGCCGCCCATGATGATGAGCGTACGTGCACGAACGCGCCGCGCGAACGTCAGCGATGACCAGCCGACCATTGCGGAGAGTTGGAACAAATATCCTTTGACGGAGGGCGGCACCATATTGACGGCGAAATCATCCGTATTGCTCGCCGCATCGCCGTAAAGCGTTTCGAAATTCTTCTTGAGGAAATCGCGGTCGATATAGCGTTTCGGCGAAATCATCTTTGACAGCGCGGCGGGTTTACCCGGAACCATCGTCCAACCCGGCGTTGTCGCGCAGAGGATCAAGCGGCGCGTCATGGACTTATTCTGCCACGCAAATTGCTGCGCCGGTCCGCCGCCCCAGCTCACGCCGAGGACATCGACGCGGTGATAGCCATTTTCTTGCAAAATTTTCTTCGCCGCTTTCGCGACCCACCACGGACGATAGGGAAACGTCGGATCAGGCGATCCGCCGACGCCGGGCATGTCAAACGTGATAATATCGCGGCCTGTAAATGTATCAGCAAACAACTGCGCAATTTCAAGGTTCGCGCCAATGCCGTTGAAGAACAATAGCGGCGTGCGCTTCCCAAAGCCCTTGTCCCGTCCGGTCCAAATGGCGGTGCGAAGCTGTTGATTGCCCATCTTCGAAAAAAAGATACGCGGCAAATTCTGCGTAAACGGCATAAATACGGTCTTTCTTAGGCCCAAAAAGCCCTATTCCCGACGGCCAAAGGTCTAAATGCCTCGGTTCATCTTTCGATCAACCTATTGGGTTCGTCGGTCTTTGCAAAAGATAAATCACAGATACGGCGGATGATTGGAATGGGTATTCTAATCGCGTTTTCGCCTCATAAGAATTCTAAGCGCGCCCCAAAATCATACCGGCCAAGCCCGCGGGGCGCAGAACCGGGACCTATCGGCGAACACAAACGCTAGCTTGGCAGAACAGACGTCAGGTCCCGCTGACTAAACCAACAGGTCCATGGACTAGAACTCTCCCCGTTGTATTCGGTTAAGAAAATTTTACACTAAGGCACTGTTATAATTATAATAATCAGCGACATCCATTCTTTCAAGATTATAGTTACTCAAGATATCTAAAGCTTTTTTTGAAATTACAAGCATGTATTCCTCTGAAATAAAAAAGTCTGCTTTCTCTTTCACCCCATCGATTTTAGCCCAATAAATTTTAGGCAATATGACATCAGGGAACATAATACGAAATTGGTCAGAAAGTGATATCTGCAATTTTTGAAAATTTACACCACTCAGGCCCGATTCAACAACTGATTGAACTAGTCTTTCAGTAAACACAAAAACTGGGAATGATTGTAATATATCGTCTCCAAACCAGCCTTCCCAAATTATATGTAAGACGCTAACTTCTGGAGGATGCCTAGATACATCCAGGACAGTATTTTCCCCAATACTAATAGCTACATCTGGATCAACGACATAGTAATTCATTACACCCTACTCCGCCGCCACGCCCATCTCCTCAACCCCGCTCCACCGCAGCACAGGCTTCCGAGCCGCTAACGTCTCATCCAACCGCCGCATCGGCGCATAGACGGGTGCTTGTTTGAACATCTCCACGTCCTTCGCTTTCGCGCGTTCGGCGAGGTGCCGCATCGACCCGATAAAGCGGTCTAGCTCTTGCTTACTCTCGCTTTCCGTCGGTTCAATCAGCATCGCGCCGTGGACGACGAGGGGGAAATACATGGTCATGGGGTGGTAGCCTTCGTCGATCATCGCTTTGGCGAAATCGAGCGTCTCGACGCCTGTATCCTTGAGGAAACGGTCATCGAAGAGGGCTTCGTGCATGCAGACACCGCCGAAGGCGGGCGTCATCACGTCGGAGAGCGACGCTTGCACATAGTTGGCGTTGAGAACTGCGTCTTCGGTCGCTTGGCGCAGGCCGTCGCTGCCGTGGCTCATCATATAAGTCAGGGCGCGGCTATACATGCCCATTTGGCCGTGGAAGGCGCACATGCGGCCGAAGCTGTCGCTATCCACCTCTTCGACGAGGTCATAACCCTCATCGGTTTTCACCACATAAGGCACAGGCGCGTAGTCTTTGAGCGCATCGGACAGCACGGTCGGGCCGGAGCCGGGGCCGCCGCCGCCGTGCGGGGTGGAGAACGTCTTGTGCAGGTTAATGTGCATCGCATCGACGCCCAAATCACCCGGACGCACGCGGCCCACGAGCGCGTTAAAATTCGCGCCGTCGCAGTAGAAATAGCCGCCCGCCGCGTGGATCGCGTCGGCAATCTCAATAATATCACGCTCGAACAAGCCGCACGTATTCGGGTTGGTCAGCATGATGCCGGCAATATCGTCGGGATTACTGTCGATCCGGGCTTTGAGCGCGTCGAGATTGACGCGGCCATCGCCGGATGCGGGGATTTGATCGACGGTGAAGCCGCATTGCACGGCGGTCGCCGGGTTCGTGCCGTGCGCGGATTCAGGGACGAGCACGCGACGGCGTTGTGTCTGGCCATCGGCATCGAGACGCGCGCGGATCGCCATCATGCCGCACAGTTCGCCATGAGCGCCCGCTTTGGGCGTCAGGGCGACGGCGGGCATATTGCAAAGGGTCATGAGCCAGTGCGACAGCTCGGACATGAGTTCCAGCGCGCCTTGCACGGTCGCGATGGGTTGCAGCGGGTGCACATCGGCAAAGCCGGGCATGCGCGCGACTTTCTCGTTCAAGCGCGGATTATGCTTCATCGTGCAAGAGCCGAGCGGATAAACGCCGAGGTCGATCGCGTAGTTTTTTTGGCTTAGCCGCACATAATGGCGCATCGTTTCCGGCTCACTGAGTCCGGGCAAACCAATGGGCGCTTTGCGCGCGTGGACGCCGAGGCGGGATTTGGTGCCTTTCGGCAGTGGCAAGTCCACGCCCGTGGTTTCCAGATCGCCCACTTCGAAAATGAGCTTAACCGCTTGGTTGAGCGCTTGATTGCCAGAGACCGTCAGCGGCGCGACAGTGTGCGACGCCTCAACCGGACGCGTCGGGCGGCCTTGGTTGTTGAGCGCGGAACGGGCGGGTGTGTTTACGGGATCGGTCATTGGAACGCTCCGAAAGAAAAGGTATCGCCCTTCTCCCTTGAGGGAGAAGGTGCCCGAAGGGCGGATGAGGGTGTACTAAATCGGCTTGGGTTAACCCTCACCCGACGCTGCGCGCCACCCTCTCCCTCAAGGGAGAGGGGAAGTGGAGAGACGTTCACTTGAGCACCTCCCGCAACGCCGCTTCAAACGCCGCGAAATCAGTCGCGTCATTCGTTTCTGTCGCACACACCAGCAGCAAGTTCTCGTCGCCATCGGGCTGAATACGCGTCAGCGGAACACCGCCGAGGATGCCTTTGGCGGCGAGCGCGTCGACGACCTCATTTGCGGGTTTCGGCAGTTTCAATGTGAACTCGTTAAAGAACGTCTCGTTCACCAACTCAACGCCGTCAATGCCCTCCAGCCGATCCGCGAGGTCGCAGGCGGCTTCATGGTTGAGCGCGGCGAGGCGCGTGATGCCGGCTTCGCCGAGCAGCGTAATGTGGATCGTGAACGCCAGCGCGCAGAGGCCAGAGTTCGTACAAATATTCGACGTCGCTTTTTCGCGGCGGATATGTTGTTCGCGCGTGGACAGCGTCAGCACGAAGCCGCGCTCGCCGTTCGCGTCAATCGTCTCGCCGCACACCCGGCCCGGCATTTGGCGCACCAGCTTTTGCGTACAGGCAAACAGGCCAACATGCGGCCCGCCGAAATTGAGGCCGACGCCGATCCCCTGACCTTCACCGACAACAATGTCCGCGCCCTGCTCACCCGGCGGCGTGATCGCCGCGAGCGCGACGGGTTCGGTAAAGACCGCGATGAGGAGCGCTTTGTGCGCGTGGGCTTTTTCGGCGATGGGTTTGAGGTCGATGATTTCGCCAAACACGTTCGGCGACTGAACAACAACGCAGGCCGTGTCGTCATCAATATGTTCGACCACATTATAATCACGGCCCGGACGGCAGTCGCGCTCGTCAATTTGAATATTAAGCGTGGACGCCAGCGTCTGTGTCGCCGCGGCGTAATGCGGGTGCAGACCGGGGGCGAGCACGGCTTTGGGTTTCTTCCCGCGCGCGACGCGGTGCGCCATCACGACGGCTTCTGCGCAGGCGGTGGAGCCATCATACATAGACGCGTTGGCGACATCCATTCCGGTAAGGAGCGCGACTTGGCTTTGGAATTCGAATAGCGCCATCAATGTGCCTTGGCTGACTTCCGGCTGGTACGGCGTGTAGGCCGTGAGGAATTCAGAGCGCTGGATCAAATGGTCCACGGTCGCTGGGATATGGTGACGATAGGCGCCTGCGCCGCAAAAGAACGGCACGGATCCGGCAGAGACGGATTTCGCGGATAGTTTGCCCATATGGCGCTCAACCGATTGTTCTGATTGATGTTTTGGTAGATCGACTAAATCCGACAGACGCGCCGACTTTGGCACATCTTGGAATAGATCATCAATGCTCGGCACGCCAATGACGTCGAGCATGGCGGTGCGGTCCGCATCCGTGAGAGGAAGATAACGCATGTTAGATATCCTTTGTCCCGCCGTCTTTCATCAGACGATCAAACCAGGGTTTCAGAAAATAGGCGGCCGCCGCAACAATCGCTGCGACCAGTCCGAAGGCAATGAGGAGACCCGCCCAGCGCGGGACGCCGAACTGTTCAAGCCACACAACAATATAAATTCGCACGACCCATTTTATCGCCGTCCAGACGATAAATGCGGCGATGCCAATCACGCCAAGACGAAGGGCGCGCGGCAAACGTGATAATCCGGTGTCGCTCATATCAATCCTTACGGCCTTCGAGAGGAAGGCGTTTGAAAATAAGTAAAAGCGTCAGTCCAGTCACAATGCCGATCCCCGCCGACGCCATAAGGTCGAGCCATCGCGGTTGCAGATAGACGAGTCCCGCCAGCGCAGGCGCAGCGATCATGGCCGCGATCAGAGCAACGATGCGGAGGACTTTATGGCTCACGCCGCGCCCTTCCACAAAATGGCAGCGGCGACGGCGGCAATGATCAATCCAATGACATCCACGATCACGATGGACCGCAACGCCCCCGATGTTTCGCCCCGCACAATCGCGATCAGAAGAAATCCGCCCATGCTTATGGTAGCACCAATCAAAACAGGAACGCGAACCGACGGCGCGATAATCGCATAGACCAAGGCTGCCGCAAAGACGCCAAACAAGAGCGCGCGATGCTGCGACAATGTCGTCAACACACTATCGCCCGCCTCAAACCCATAAAGCGATGACAAACGCGCAGGCGCAATGAGAGCCATCGCCGGAAGGGCGTGAATGATGGTCAGCACACCGAAGAGATATGGGAGGAATTTAGTCATTCACCTAATCATCAAGAGATGGCGGGACATCCGGATCGGAAGACCCATTTTTCTTGGCGTACGCAGCATTCATGCTGGCCCCGAAAACAAGTCCAAGAGCCAGCCAAAGCCCCATATTTCCCGTCACCAAACCGATGAGGGCCCCAAGCGCCATACCTGCGCCCAAATATGGCCCTGCCTTTAATCCACGCGCCACGTTTAGAGCCCCGCGCAATAGTCCTTATACGCCGCTTCATCCATCAACGCGTCGAGCGCGCTTGTGTCTGTGACGGTCATTTTCACGAACCAACCCCCTTCGGTCGGGGCGGCGTTCACAGTTTCCGGGGCGCCTTCGAGCGCCTCATTCACCTCGGTCACTTCACCGGCTACCGGCGCGTAAACTTCGGATGCCGCTTTGACAGATTCAACAACAGCCATTTCGCCGCCCGCCTCCATGTCATCGCCGACGCCCGGCAGTTCGACGAACACGACATCGCCAAGCGCTTTGGCCGCGTAATCGCTAATTCCCACGGTCGCGACGTCGCCGTCGACTTTGATCCATTCGTGGCTTTCAGTATATTTCATCATGGCGAAGTCCTATTTTCCTCGGAAGTAGTTATGTGGAACGAAGGGGAGTTTAGTGACAGTTGCGGGCAGAGCTTTGCCGCGAACAATCAAATGAACCGCCGTCCCAGATTTATTATGCGGCACGTCAACATAGCCCATGGCGACTGGGCCAGAGACGGACGGGCCAAAGCCACCTGACGTGACTTCGCCGATACGGTTGCCGTTCACGTCCTGAATTTCAGTGTGGGCCCGCGCGGGGGCGCGGCCTTCGGGTTTGATCCCGACGAGACGTCGCGTTTTCACTTTCAAGTCTGCCGCGACCCGCGCAGCGCCTTTATAGCCCTCACCCGATCGGCGATGTTTCTGCACAGACCAGATCAAGCCCGCTTCAATTGGCGATGTCGTTGTATCGATATCATTCCCGTAAAGGCAGAGCCCAGCTTCCATCCGCAGGCTATCACGCGCGCCGAGGCCAATCGGCGCGACGCCCTCTTGGGTCAGCAAATGACCAACGAGACGTTTCATATGATCGTGATGGGCAGAAATTTCGACGCCGTCTTCGCCCGTATAGCCCGAGCGCGACACATGCGCGTAAATCCCGCCATCCGGCAATTCCAGCTCGAACTCGCCGTGAGTCATAAAAACGAGATCAGCAATGTCGGGGTTAAGGCGCGCGATAATCTCGACCGCTTTCGGTCCTTGCAGCGCGACGAGCGAGAGCGTGTCGTCTTTGATATTCACCGCAACATCGTCCGGCATGTTGGCGGCGAGGTGCGCGTAATCCGCATCTTTACAGCCCGCGTTGACGACCAGATAAATCATGTGGTCATGACCCGGCATATTGATCCGGCTAACCATGAGGTCATCCAGAATGCCGCCATCATCATCGAGAAATTGTGTGTAGCGTTGTTGCCCTGGCTCTAGATCGGAAATGGACGCGGGCACGAGCGCTTCCAAGGCTTTCGCCGCTGTCGCAAATGTCTTGTCTTCGGCGACAAGAAACACTTGGCCCATATGGCCGACATCGAATAATCCTGCCGCTTCGCGCGTGTGCAAATGTTCTTTCAACACACCCATCGGATATTGGACGGGCATATTATAGCCCGCAAACGGGACCATTTTTGCACCCAGATCAACGTTAAGATCGTGTAGAGCCGTTTTTTTCATATCGCCCGCCATAGATAAGCACTCCGTTGCGGAAAGAGTTTCCGCACAGTGCCACCTGCTGTCCTGTCGGGCCTGAGAGATTTACTCCGTCGGCGGGCCTGCTTTCACCAGCACAGGCCTCTTTCCAGCAATTTGACCGACCCGTGGTCCTAGGTGCCTGAGCGTTTCCGGCGGCGGTTGCGCCTTCGGCGGCGAAGCTCATGGCTCCGCTCTCTCCCACGGGTTGGAAGTTAACGCGAAATGCGCGGAAATAAGATGGGAGTCAATCGCGCGGACGATGCAAACCCTTAATCACTGTGTGCAACAGAGTAGCGCACAATTTCACAGCAAAGGCGTTCCCATGACTGGTAAATCCAAAGAAGAAGTCGCATTCGATATCCTCTCCAAGCTCAAAGGCGTGGGCGTGTGGGGCGAAAATAACCGCGAAGAAATCCTCGACCTTTACGCGGAGTGTTTGGAAGCCACGTCAGGGCATCGCCGGACGAGCAATATTCATTAGAGCGGGTTTGTGAGGATTATCGGTCTCACCCTTGTCATCCCGGCCAAATCCGCAGGATGCAGAGCCGGGACCTTACGGCAGGAAACATCGTTAGCTTTCACACGTTGGCGAGGTTCCGGATCGCCGAAGAAGCGTTCGGGGTGACAGTTTTTCAAACGTGGATTGTTTAAAACTTGAGAATAAGTGCCTCATTAAGGTGGCGTGACTCTCGTGTTACCAGCCGCTCGCGTTGCTCGCGGTTCCTTGATATTTGATCCCCCGGATCAAATATCTGCGTCACATCCGTTCCGGCACATCTAGGCCGATAATATTGAGGCCATGCTCTAATTGCGTCAGCGTTGCTTTCGCGAGCGACAGGCGAGACGCGCGGATGTCTTCGGGAGTTTCGTCAACTAAAATCGGACAATTCGTGTAAAAGCGAGAGAACGCCTGCGCCAGACTGTAAACATGGTCGCAGAGAATGTGCGGGGCGCGTTTCTCAGCGGCCAGAGCAATCGCTTTTGGATAAGCATCGAGGGCCAGCACAAGCGCGGCTTCGGCGTCGTCCGTCGGGGTAATAGGTCCAAACTCAGCGCCCATGTCTTCGGCTTTCCGCAAGATCGATTTGATCCGCACGGCAGCATAGAGAAGATACGGTCCGGTTTTGCCTTCAAACGCTGTAAACCGTTCCGGATCAAAGACATAATTGGTCAAGCGCGCGTTTTGAAGGTCCGCAAATTTCAACGCTGCAACACCCACGAGGCGGGCGACTTCGGCGCGTTCCTCATCATCAAAATCAGCGCCAATGCCGGATTCTGTGAGCCGCGTTTCCGCTGCTGTTTGCATCATCTCCATCAGGTCTTCGAGACGAAGTACGCCGCCATCACGCGTTCGGAACGGTTTCCCATCCGTCCCGTTCATCGTCCCGAAGCCAAGATGCTCTAATTGATCTTCGCGGAACCATCCAGCTTTCGCCGTTGCGCGGAAAATTTGTTCAAAGTGCAGCGCTTGGCGTTGATCGACGACGTAAAGAACCAAGTCTGGATCAATCTGCGCCTTGCGGTCCACAAGCGTGGCTAGATCTGTCGTATGATACAGTACGGCCCCGGAACTGGCGAGCAGCATGACAGGCGGCATGTCTTTCTTATCATCCTCACGGTCAATGCGCACGATGAGAGCGCCGCCGTCTTCTTCGGCTAGGCCGGAATTGCGTAACTCTTCGACCATGTCCGGGATCAACGGATCGACGCAGGCTTCGCCGTTCCATAAATCAAATTCAACGCCGAGACGGCCATAGCCTTCTTTTAGCGCCGCAACAGACACGGCGATAAAATGATCCAACAGCGCGCGATATCCCGCGTGCCCAGCCTGAAGTTCCGCCGTCGCAACCCGAGATAACTCCATCCGGTCCGCATCATCTTTGGCCGCATTGGATGCCTGGGGGTATAACCGCGCGAGATCGTCCATCGTGACGGGCGACGTGTCCGGATAGCCGCCCTCATAAGCCTCATCAAAGTAAACGAGGCTCGGCTGTTCAATTTCAAGTTCACTGATCAGGTGGCCCATTTGCAGGCCCCAGTCACCCAAATGGGCATCACCAATAACCGTATGACCGCGCGCGCGCATGAGGCGTTTGAGCGCTTCGCCAATCACGGCGCTGCGCAAATGCCCGACATGCATCGGTTTAGCGACGTTCGCGCCGCCGTAATCAATGACTATGGTGAGCGTCGCCCCTGCGGTCAGGCCGCGAATCGGATCATCCGCAATCGCTTGCGCTGTCTCGATCAGAGCCTGTGCCGACGGAAGAATATTCAAAAACCCCGGACCCGCGATATCAAGTGTCTCAATCAACGGGTTGTCCGCCAGATGAGCCGCCACAGCGCTGGCAACCTCGCGCGGGTTCAGCTTTTCGCCGCGTTTTTTGGCGGCGCCAGCGGCGGCCATCGCGCCGTTACACTGATAAGGGGCATCGCCTTTGCTGCTGTCCACGACAGCGCCAAAGGCGGCATCATGGCCGAGCGCGGCGAACGCCTCGCCAAAGGCATCGGATAGGCGGGACTGCAATGTCATGGGGCGGCTTTACTCTTGTCCGGCATTGACGCGGAAACGACGGCCCTCGGCATTAAAAGTACGCTGCGCCTCAGTGACTTCAAAGCCAACAATGATTTCGAAGTTCTCACCCGACGTCGTGTCGTTCACACGGGCAATTGAATAATCTTCGATTGATTCCGTGATTTGCAAACGGTCCACGCCCGCTGGAAATGTGACCTGCAAGGGGAATGTCTGCTTATCAATAACGGCGATGTTTTTCCGCGTAATCGCGACCCAATATTGATAGACCGCTTCAGATTGCGTTGCCGACGGACCACGGCCAAGTTCAAACGTAATATCAACATTGCCTGTAATGGGATTATCGCCAACATACCGGCAGAGCGATTTCACCTTGGTAATCTGCCCGGTGAAGCCAACATCAGCAAAACGTTCGCCGCCGTTACGGAATTCAACAATGCGTGCAGCATCATAGAGGGCGAAAGCGCGCGGGCATGGTCCAGCGTTGCGTTCACCGGCTTCCCCAATACTGAGGGCTTCCGCCGTGGACTTACATCCTGCCAAGGATAGCGCGCTGATAATCGCGAGAGTCATAATTTTTTTCATGAACGGATCAACTTGGTCATGGTCTGGCCATCTTCCCCACCGACCGAGGTCAGGCCTTGGCAGGGTCGCGGCGCATTGTTAGGGCGTTGCTTAACCGCCCATCGGGGTCTGCGCAACACGTGGACACCGAAACACGCCTTACCTGACAGAGCTTTAAGACAAGGTCCGTATGAACGCCGAACGTAAATCGAAATCTGTCCTCCTCGCCAGTCCGCGCGGTTTCTGCGCGGGCGTGGATCGGGCCATCCAAATTGTTGAGGAAAGCCTCAAGAAATACGGCGAACCAGTCTATGTTCGTCATGAAATCGTCCATAATCGCCATGTTGTTGAACGCTTGCGCGGCCTCGGTGCGATCTTTGTCGAAGAACTGGATGAGTGCCCGGATGACCGCCCCGTCGTGTTTTCCGCCCACGGCGTACCGAAATCTGTTCCTAAAGCCGCCGCGGCGCGCGAAATGAACTTTCTCGATGCGACCTGCCCGCTTGTGTCCAAAGTCCACGTCGAGGCCGAACGCCACCATGCAGCGGGCAAACATATTCTGCTGATCGGTCATACGGGCCACCCTGAAGTCATCGGAACAATGGGGCAGTTGCAGCCCGGTGAAATCACGTTGATTGAGACTGAAGAGGACGCGCGACGTTACCAACCCACTGATCCGGACAATCTTGCATTGGTCACGCAGACGACTTTGTCTGTGGACGACACGTCGCAATTGATCGAAATTCTGCAGGCTCGATTCCCGACACTCGCGCTGCCTTATAAAGAGGATATTTGCTACGCGACGACGAACCGCCAAGCCGCGGTGAAAGCCATTGCAGAGGATTGCGACCTGATGCTGGTCCTCGGATCGGTCACATCGTCCAACTCCAAACGCCTTGTCGAAGTCGGCGAAAGAGCGGGGGCTAAAGCGGCTTTTCTGATTAGCTCAGCAGATTCCATTGATTGGGACGCCGTTGACCGCGCGGACACTATCGGCCTGTCTGCCGGCGCATCCGCACCCGAATACCTTATGGACGGTGTCCTCGCAGCACTGAAATCCCGTTATGATGTGACGGTCCGCGAGATCCGCGTGACAGAGGAGAAAGTCATTTTCCGCCTACCCCGCCAGCTTTTGCCTGAAAAGCCTGCTGCATGAGCGGCGATAAGTTTGAGGCTGGCGACCTTGAAGGTGCTCTCGTCATTTACACAGACGGCGCGTGTTCCGGCAATCCCGGACCCGGCGGTTGGGGCGTGGTCATGTTCCACGGCAAGAAGCAAAAAGAACTCAAGGGCGGCGAGGTCGACACGACCAATAACCGCATGGAAATGCAGGCCGTGATCGAAGCGCTCAAAGCGATCAAACCCAAATGGTCCGGCAAAACAGTGTTATTTTCCGATTCCACTTATGTCCTTAAAGGGCTGCAAGAATGGATGCCCGGTTGGAAGAAACGCGGCTGGAAAACGGCGGCGAAGAAACCCGTCAAAAACGAAGACCTCTGGCGCGAACTCGACGAACTCGCCTCTAAACGCGATATCGATTGGCGGTGGGTGAAGGGCCACGCAGGCGATTTTGGCAATGAACGGGCGGACGAACTGGCTGGCGAAGGTGTACCGGGGCGGAAGAAAAAGACGAAGAAGAAGATCGCATAATGGGCGAACGCATAGCCATCGAGTTCCGAACGGCTAAAGTCCAAACGGCAAGATGCATGTCGCCATTTCTTTCATTCGCTTTGGGAGCACTCGAACATTAGAGCTAGACGTAATCTCGGCCTAATATCCTCCAAAAGCGGCCATTACAGTTGACGTCGGACGCTCGGCGTTGTCTGGACAGTCAATCACTCTCTGTGTTTTTTATCAATCAAGCCAGAAGGCCATAGGAGAAGTTGTCCTGAAAAAATTACTCTCACTGCTGATTTTGGCTTTAAAGCTCCTGTTCGGATTTGTCCTTAGCGTCATCATCATTTTGATGTTTTTAGGCGGCATTAGATATGTAATCCAGTATAACGCTACCCCGCCTTTCCAAATGGTAGCGGTCGAAGGAGAGCGCCGCCTGCATTCGACCTGCGCCGGACCAGAAGATGCACCATTTGTGCTTTATGACGCCGGGGCCTTTGGAAATTACACCGATGGATGGTGGGTCATGGAAGCGCTTCGTGAAGATCATCGTGTCTGTATTTATGATAGGGCTGGTATGGGCTGGAGTGATCCAGTGCCCGCCGGGGTCTCGCCCGATCCAGACTGGCATGTTGAGGACATGCGGCGCCTGAGAGCCGCTTTAGGGCAGGACACGCCTTACGTCTTGATTGGGCATTCTATGTCGGGGCTCCGTTTACACGCCTATGCCAATTCTTACCCAGAGGAATTACGCGGCTTGGTTTTTGTCGATGCTGCGCGGCCGCAAGACTTAAAATTTGAACGGATTAGGTCCATTAGACCTTGGCTTGAAAGAGCTATGACCCTCAGTACATTTTTTGCCCGTATTGGCGTCAATGGCGGGGCGGCATATTTCATCTCCGATGATCTTGACCATACGGGGCAGCGTTCAAAAGATAAACGCCGTACGCTGTCATCTGTTCAGCACCAAAAGGCGACAAAGGCAGAAATTACTGCGGCTTTTGAGGCCTTTCCAAATGCGAGCTGGCGCGTTGAAACAAATGCGGAGCAAATCCCCGTTTTCGTCTTTACCAACGTAAATGGCGATTCTAACGCCCCCGTCGCAAGAGCTGCTCTGCAGAACACAGGTCTTGGCGGCATTACCGTGCTTCCGGAAGCCACGCATGTGTCGCTCTTGAACGAAGATAATGCAAAATTGATTGCACGAGATGTCCGCAAAATCACAGATCAAAAACGCGATGACTGATCCGAAAAGCTCCAAGTTTGAAAAAATTCGAGCTATAATATTTAACCGCTCTCCCAAAGCACTCGCCATTTTAACATTTTTTGTCGGCGCATTTGCACTCAGCTCTGCAGCGATCCCCAATGGATATATCTCATCCCAAAAACCCATTGAGCGGTTGATGGCAGAGACGCCAGCCCTTGTTCTGACGATTGGGGCATTGGCGTTGATGTTTCTGTCTTTAGGATTGGCGAGGCGTCTTTTTGTAGCTTGGGCGATTACAACTTTCGTGGCTTTGCATGGAACAGTTGCGGCCCTATTTTTTCGCCCGCGAGCAACCGAATTCGCCGTATATCTCATTCTATTTGCTATATTGCTGATGACGAGGAAAAGCTTTTTTCGTCGCTCTAGCCTCATGACCGTGAGTATTCCTCGTGTTTGGATTTTAGCGACCTTATGCGCGCTCGCACTTGCCAGTTTCTTTGCCCTGTTATGGGTCAGCCATCAAAAAGGTTTCGTAGAAGCCCGTTTTGCCGATCTTATCTTTGATCCAAACCTTGGTGTTGCTGGACGCCCGATAGCGATGGCTGGAGTGGTTCTAGGCCTGACACTCCTCTATTTTGGGATTGCACGCCCTGCACGGCCCAAGCCGAAACAAGCCGATCATACAGACTTTGGATATGTGACCAGTTTGCTGCAAGGCGGCGATCAGGTCCGGCCGGATAACATGCTTGCCTATGTTGGTGATAAGAGCATTTTTTATGGCCCAGAGCACTGCGCTGCGATTGCCTATGCCGATATTAATGGAATTCGCGTGGCGATGGGACCACCTATTGGGCCCCGCGAAAACTGGAAGGTTACATTAGAGGCGTTTCGAAAAGCGGCAGAAATCGAGGGTTTGCGACCAGCGGTTTATTCAGCGCCCCCTGATTTACTGCCAGACTTACATGATACGAAATTCAGATATGAAAAAATTGGAGAAAATGCCATTCTCGAGCTATCTGACTTTTCACTCTCAGGACGTAAACGAGAGGTCATACGCAGGTCCCGCCGAAAACTGGCTGAACGTTTCGGCGCAACATTTGATTTATCTATCCCGCCCCATAAGACACATATTCTAGATGAGCTTCGTCACATCTCGGATTTGTGGCTGGAGAATCTTGGACAGCGAGAAAAATCATTTTCCCTGGGCAAATTTGATCCGCGCTTCCTAAATTATTGTCCTATTGGAATTGTGAAAATTCATGATGAAACGGTTGCCTTTGGAAATCTCTTAGTGTCGCCGGACAAAAGCTGGGCAGGTATAGATATCATGCGTTACCATCCTGAAAAAGCTGTCACGAATACAATGGATTTCTTGATGGTTGAGTTGATCTTGTGGTCCAAGGAAGAAGGTTACGGGAAATTCGATCTTGCAATGGCACCCTTATCTGGATTGGTTCAAGAAGATGCGCCTGCCTTAGCCCGCCTCTTTAATTTTGTGTTCGAACACGGTGAACGGTTTTATAATTTTCAAGGCTTGCGGCGGTTTAAGAAAAAGTTCGATCCGGACTGGGAACCGCGTTACATTGCGGCGCCAGGATATTGGTCTTTGCCAATCGTGCTGGCGCACGTGGCATCACTCACGAATAGTCCCGAAAAGTAGTTCTTGTAGCGGCCATTGATCCGCAAAGCGTCAGCCTCCCACTAAAAATAGAATTTACGACGTCTGCTTTGGCCTTGATGGAGGGGTTAGCACCGAGTTGCCTAACCTCCGCAATGGGGATTGAGGTGCAGTTGTGAGAGTGGCTTAAAATCCATCAAAGTAGACACTGGCTTGGCCATCATAGGCCACTAGCGGCAGCCAATTCCATATCATCGACGAAATTATAACGCAGGCCGACGGCGCCTGTTGGCGGGTCCATAATTTCAGATGTAAAAACAAGGCGTCCCCGCCCTTCGATCCGGCTGGGGTTCGGTTCAACATACCATTGAAGCAGGCCTTGCCCGTCTGCATCATGCAAAGTGAGCTCAATCAACGGCACGGTTTTAGACTGACGCGTCAAATTACGCACAACGCTTTCAACGCGAATAACAGGCTCCCCGTCCACCAGGACGGTTCTTGCTTGCGGCGGGTCAATTTCTAACCCGCCTGCCCGCACTTCAATCCCGATGGATTGATAGATCGACGCCATTTGCGGGATTCGGTTCACAATGTCTTGGCGATTTAAGACAGCAATAATCGCGGCGATGATTACGAGAACAAGTGGAACGCCCCAGATAAACCGGATGGTTCGGCGGCGTCGCGCGAGCTTCTCGCTATCTACGTGGTTTCGCATAACGACGTCAGCGCCAATCGGAGGCGCAGGACGGGACAATTTTGGCGGCGTTTCATCCATGACCGGATTCGGCTCCGGCCGAAAATCAGAAACAGGAACGGTGGTGACTGGCGGCTTCGTATGCTCTGCCACATTATCCGCCAAGGCCAGCGCATCCGGGTCCGCAATCAACGCATCAATCACGTCAGGCGCTGGCACAAACCATGTTGATCCGCATTTTACACAGCGTACCGTCCGGCCTTCATCGCCAATGCTAGCCGCCGTGGCCTTATACCGCGTGCTACAATCTGGACAGGTGATGACGATCCCGCTCATAGGTCACACTCACACAGGCCATAGTCGTAGCGAAGAGGCACATCGGACATATATTTCCCCAAAACGGGACTGAAACGTCTCTTTTTCATCCAGCCCTCCCCCGAGTCGCAGCGACTTTGTATGGATGTTCTTGACCAGAGCGTCCAGATTGTCCAGCGAACGCACCAGCCATATTCTCGTGGCAGGCGATGAACACTGTGACTTAACCCTTTTCTATCGAGTTTTCTGACACACTCCCTTTATGACTTCACCCGGCGCTCCCACACTTGACTTGCAACGGATCGGTTTACGCTATGGGCGGGGGCCAGAAGTGCTCACGGATGTTGACCTAACCCTGCCGCAAGGCAGTTTCACGTTTCTGACGGGAGCTTCAGGCGCCGGTAAATCCAGCCTTTTGAAACTTGCCTACCTCTCGCTCAAACCATCACGCGGCTTGATCAACTTATTTGGGCAGGACGTCTCCACACTTAAACCCTCAGAGTTGCAGATTCTGCGGCGGCGCGTCGGCGTCGTGTTGCAGGATTTCCGCCTGATTGATCATTTATCTGTTTGGGAAAATGTGGCTCTGCCCTTGCGCGTCGCGGGTCGTTCGCGGTCAGAGTATATTCCCGATGTGAATGAGCTGTTGAACTGGGTCGGCTTGGGCCATCGCCGTAATGCGCTGCCGCCGACCTTATCGGGCGGAGAGAAACAACGCTGCGCCATCGCGCGGGCGGTCATCGCCAAACCGGACCTGCTCATTGCGGATGAGCCAACGGGCAATGTTGACCCGGAAATCGGCGCGCGATTGCTGCGCTTATTTGCTGAAATGAACCGGATGGGCGCAACAGTGCTGATCGCGACTCACGATGTTGGCTTGATTAGTGAAGTCAGCGCAAGGACGATTCACCTAAAAGATGGACATTTGAGCGATCTTGCCAAACAATCGGGGCGGACGTCATGACCGAACCGCTCGCCAATCAGCAGCCTTTGCTCCCATCGCGCCCTGAACAAGGCCGCGCGCTCCTGACCGTTTTACTCGTCATGGCGTTTTTGGCGGCGCTCGCCTTATTATTTGCGCGCGGCGCTGATCGCCTGTCAGATCGTTGGACAGCCCAACTTTCGCAAAGCTCGACCGTGCAGCTTTTGATTTCCAGCGAAGAGCAACGCGACGCGCAAATGTCCGCGACGCGCGATATCCTACGTAGCGCCATCCCTGACGCAACACTTACTATGCTCACCCGCGCGCAAGCCAGCCAGCTTATCAGACCGTGGCTCGGCGGTGGATCTTTACCCGCGGACCTCCCTATTCCAGGCGTTATCCGCGTCGATTCTGCGGTCAAACTCCCCGTTGAGACGCTGGAACGCCAATTTTCCGAGGCTGGATTAAAAACGGTCATTGATGACCATTCACGCTTCTCAGGACAGCTGAAACAGACGGTCGGGCGATTAGTCATGCTGGGCGTGGGCTTAGTCGCCCTTATCGGATTGGCGGCCACCGCTGTCAGTATGTTTGCCACGCGCGCGGGATTGGCGGCGCAGCGCGATATTATCCATGTCCTTGTTCAAGCCGGCGCAACAGACGGGTTCATCGCGCGCTTATTTGTCGGACAGGCCGCGAGGCGCGGATTGGTTGGCGCCGGCCTTGGCACAATACTCGCGGTTCTTGTCTGGTTGTTTGTGTCATTCGGCCCGGGGCAAGGGTCTGTCGGCTGGCGCGGACCTGCGGACGGCATCGCCGACGCCGTTGCGCTCATCATTTTATGCGGCGCGTTTGGCCTGATCTGCGCACTCGCAGCCGGATGGTCATCCTTGCGCCAACTCTCTGACGAACGGCGGCGCGCATGACGCGGCGTAAACCGAAAAAAGAAAAGCCGAAAACGCGCGGCGGGCGAAAGCTCGTCAATTTTCTGGCCGCCCTTTTATTTGGCGGGCTCGCGGGCGGGTTCATTGCCTTTGCCAGATATGTCGATAATTTGGAAACTCCAGCGGACCTGCCTGAAGCGGACGGCATTGTCGTCTGGACGGGGCCGGGCGGCGGACGGTTAGAGATGGCCGGCGCTTTGATGGACAAAGATTTGGGCGAACGCCTACTCATATCGGGCGTGAATACGAGCCTGACCGAAGACCGCGTGTCAGAATTGGCTGGGCTATCCGCCGACAAAGCCGCCTGCTGCTTGGACGTGGATTACGCCGCGCTGGATACACGCGGCAATGCTCGAGAGACGGCTGCGTGGGCGGACGCGCTTGGCTATGACCACATTATTCTTGTCACATCATCCTACCATATGCCCCGAGCACGGATTGAAATTGGCTATGAAATGGCGGGCCTTCGCATCACGCCTGTTCCTGTCCGCAATGAAGCCCGAAACAAATGGTGGAGCAACGCCGGACGTTTTCGGCGCGTCGGCAGCGAGTATGGAAAATATTTGCTCGTGATGGCGCGGGGCCGCCCAAAAGGCGACAATATGCGCGAACCTGTCTTGCCCGAAGAACCGCTCATCACCCCAACCGAGGAAGAAGGTTAGCCGCGTTTCGCTAAGACACGCTTCGTGGACGCCGGATATTTTTCGAGCATTCGCTGAGACCGCGTTGGGCGAGGGCTAAGCATTCCGCCGCAATTCGGGCATATGCTCTTGAGCTCCGCCTCGTTGCAATCCGTGCACCATGTACATTCGACAGAACAAATCACGGCGCCCGGCTCATCGGCTGGTAAGTCCACATCGCACCGTTCGCAATTCGGCCTCATCTGCAACATGGCCTCTCTCCCGTTTGATTAGGCGTTAGTCGTCTCGTCCAAAGTTCGGTTCGTCCTGCCCGCTTTCAACAATCCGGCGTCGAATGTCGCGAGTTTTAGCAAAGTGTTCAAGCAGCATGTCGCCGTCGGACCAACGGATCGCCCGCTTCAGCGCTGTGAGGTCTTCGATGAAGCGTTCGACCACATCAAGCGTCGCTTCGCGATTGCTCAAAAATACATCGCGCCACATTACGGGATCAGAGGCCGCAATACGCGTGAAATCCCGAAATCCGCTGGCAGAGAATTTGACAACTTCATCGCCCGTCACTGTTTCCATATCCACAGCGGTTCCGACCAACGTATAGGCTATCAGGTGCGGAACATGGCTGGTCGTCGCCAAAACGGTGTCGTGCCGATCCGGGTCCATAACTTCCACGCGAGAGCCAAGACCCTCCCAAAACGCCGTCAAACGCGGCACATCAGGGTGCGCTTTGTCCAGCGGGGTCAGGACGCACCAACGGTTCTCAAACAATTCAGGAAAACCCGCTTCGGGTCCCGAGAATTCAGTGCCTGCTATCGGATGGCCGGGAATAAAGGACACATCATCGCGCAAATGCGGGCGGATAGCAGAAATCATCGCGCTTTTGGTTGAACCCACATCGCTGAGCACAGCGCCGGCTTTCATGACGGGCAGAACATCCGCCGCGACCTCAGCAATTTTACCGGGCGGAACGCATAATATAATTAAGTCCGCCTTCGCCGCATAATGATGGGCGGCCCCTTCAGCAACGCCGTCCGCAAACCCTAAACGCTCAACGGTTTCGACAACATCAGCTGAGCGGTCAGCCACCCAAATGGTTGTCACGCCCGCTTTTGATTTCGCTGCCCGCGCAATGGAACTCCCGATCAGGCCAGCGCCGATAATCAGAACGGAGTCAAACGACATGGGAAACCCTAACTAGACACTGGAGGCGGCAGGTAGCCGATCACGCTCGCGTGATCCACCCCATTGACGCCGTTCATTTCATACAGGCGCAAATCACCGCTTTCGGCGCGAAGCTTTCCGACCGCTTCGCCGCGCACGGCGCAGAGCACACGTCCGCCTGCCAAGTCGAGATCAATCGCGGCCACAGCCACCGCTTGCGGCCACCCGTCAATACCGATGCGGGGTAATGCAGCCACAATCTTAAAGTCGGACATCGCCCCGCCCGGCGCGAGCGACGTCCACCAATTATTCATGCCGCCCGGTGCAGGCACAACGGCAATGCCTTCATCATCGCCATACGCCGCAGCCAACGCTGCAGAGCTGGTTGGGTAGGACAGCAGCGGAAGGCTACCGCCAAATCGATCTCGGATCAGCGATAGATTCGCCCGCGTATCGCCTTCGAGTGCAAAATGAAGCCGTGTCGAGCCTTGAACCGAAATGGAGGCACTCATCAACTCTGCCCAAATCCGCGACACCAGTGCAGGCGGCGTGTCTGTGCCGTGTGCCAGCGCCACAAGGTCCGCAACATGGCTATCTTCGCGTGACGGTCGCCAGAGTTTGGCGCCCGCCTTGGCTTTGCGCACATCGGCAGACAATGTGAGGCGCTCAGCAATCAGGTTCAACATCGCGCGATCAACGCGGTCCAACTCTCGGCGGACTTTTTCCAAGTCAGGGTTAGTCCCGCTCATTCCGCCGTCTCCACACGCTCATTTCGTTCAACAGTCGGTTGTGCAGACGTTCCAAACAAGGGCGCGCGCACTTTGGCTGTTTCTAATCGATCCGGTTCTACATAGAGCCGCCGGATCGCTTCGACCATCACCAATCCGGCCAACCCCGGACAAATCGTTTCGCCGAACCGCTCGAACCCATAGGCAATTTTAGGGCCTGACAGACGGGTCACGGGCGGACCGTAAAGCGCGCCAGAACCAACAGTTGGACTAAAGCCCGCTTTGATAAGCCGCGCGCGTAGCTGCGTGCGCGAGAAGGGACGTCCGGCCCCAAACGGAAGACTGTCACGCTGCGCCCAGAGGCCCGACCGCCCGGCGGCAATCACAACAATTCGGCCTTCGGGTTGGGTCACGCGCCAAAGCTCGCGGAGTAACCCGGGCAAGTCATCCGCTTCCTCAACTGCGTGAACGCAGAGCACCCGATCAAACGTCGCATCCGAAAAGGGCAGTAAAGTCTCGTCCGCCACGCACGCCATGACCCCGCGTGAGGAACGGTGCGCAATCGCCCCCTGCCCGTCCGGATTGACCAGAACAATACGGTTAGCGCTTTTGCGGTAACTCTCCAGAAAAGGAGCCGTGTAGCCAAAACCGAGCGCATTATTGCCCGCCAAATCTGGCCAGAGTGTGCGCAGACGGCGCAGCGCCATATCGCGGGCCATTCGGCCAAGCGGAGAGGCGTAGAAACTCTCCAGACGTTCGGCAGACTCACGCATTACCCCAGCCTAGCACGGCGTTCTTAGCGCGTCATGCAGCGCGAGACGGTGTTGGCGGTGTTTTTGGGCGGAGCGGTGTTGGGCCGGGGCGACCAAAATAATAGCCTTGCAAATAATCAACGCCCAAGCGCGCAAGAATTTGTGCATCCGCGCGATCTTCGACCATTTCTGCGACTGTTTCGACCGAGAATGTGGCCGCCAGATCAACCATCATGCGAATGAATGCTTGTTTGTTATCATCAAGTGCCACCCCGCGTACGAGGCTACCATCAATCTTGATGCAATCGGCTTCAACAGCCAGCAAGTTCCGGAAACTTGTGTGGCCGGACGCGAAATCATCAACAGCAAAACGGCAGCCAAGCCCGCGCACTTCGGCAGAAAACCGCGACGCTTGCGCTGGGTCATCCACGGCCAATGTCTCAGTCATCTCCAACGTAATGCGTTCCGCCAACGATCCAAGCTCTCGTATTCGCTCTATATAGGCGGCGCTATGATCGTCATTCCCAACAGTGCCCGCAGAGACATTGATCGCAAGGCGCAACTCCAAATCCGCTTCCAGGTGCGGAATGGCCTGCCCCAGAACAAAGACGTCAATACGGTGGACATCGCCTGCTTCTTCCGCGGCGACAATAAACGGGAATGCACTCGACAGCCGACCATCTTCACCGCGTAACCGCAGCAAACATTCATGGTGATGAAATTCTTGCGACACGGCATGGACAATCGGTTGGAATGCGAGTTCCAGAAGATCATTATCCAACGCTTGGTCGACACTGGGTACGCTCGGCACTTTTGGGGCCACAGGTGTATCATCACCGGACAAAGCCCGGTTTGTCGCCGTCAAGGCGCGTTCAACCGTATCAAGTGGGGCGCGAGCCGACTCCAACTCTAGTGCCAACGGACCAAACGGGGTTGGGTAAAGCTCGGCCGTAACAGCCGCGCGAAGGCGAAGGCTCAATGTCTCCGGATCGGAATTCAACGTGATCGCCGCGAAATCCGGACCATCCAACCGCGCGACCATATCCGGCGTTCGAAGGGCCGCCTGCATTCGGCCCGCCGCCTCGCGCAAAAGTTGTTCGCGTAAATCTTCGCCAAAGGTCGCAGTAAGCGTTTCCATATTGGCGAGACGTAGGCGGAGCAAATGCACAGGAATACCGATCCGTCCGCCAAGTTCTGCGAGTTGTGTACCGCGTTCCATCAACGCCATGCGGTTCGGCAGCCGTGTCAAAGGATCATGGCGCGCACGCCATACTGTCGCTTCATCCGCACGCACGTCATCGGTTCGGTCAATAATGACGGCCCTGACCAGCGTGGCAAGATCATCCGCGCAAGCGATGGCTTCGCCGACTTCGCGTACATAGCGCATCTCGCCCATTGTATCGCATAGCGAATAATCCAATCGATACCGCGCGCCCGTAAACCGCAACCCTTTGATCGCGCGGCGTCTGACGCGAATATCCTCGCGCTGCATCCGATTTTCCCAATCAAGTTGAGACGTTTTCAACTCTGAGGGGCGCTCAATAAGGTAGCGTGACAGCGCTGGTCGATCTGCGAAATCAAGATGACCCTCCTCACCCATTTCAAAGGCATACGCCCCAATAAGGGCCAAAGCATCTGACAACAGGGCAGGTTCAACCAAAGGAGAGCGGGTTTCGCCAGAGATCGTCTGTGGGTCTATTGGCGATGACCCCATTACATCAGTCCGCGAAGGACGCGTCGACTCCGAAATCACGTCTCGCCGAAGCAATCGTCACCATAAATCCGGCCAGAACATCCAATAATGTCATCGTTCCCAAAATAAAGAACACTGATGTGGCGAAAGCAGGCATCAGCAAAAATTGTATCAGGCAGATAATGAAGAGGATCAGTGAAAACGCATGATTCATAACCGCGGCACGGCCTGTACCCGTCGACTTGATCAACTCGAAAAATAAACAGACAAGCGCGAGGCTGGTCAATGCGTGACCCGGCGTAATCGACCAATCAACACCGCTGGCCATGGGAACGGTTAGAAAATTCGTATCCAAACGGAGGCGCATCGCGTCCACGCTGGAGAAAGTCTGCCCCGTCAAAGCGAGAAGATTATAGATGATCACCGGAACGGTCATCAGAGGGAAGGTTGAAAGCACGCGCATTGGGCGGCCCCGCGAAAAGTTTGGTTAACGAGCTCTTAGCATGCGCGCGGACCCGTTAAGGGCGGGTAAAGACGTCTGCGACCAATTCTCTCTACAACTCGTCATATCCGCCGGATTGACGCGCGCGGCTGATAAGCCAACGGACGCCGCGTAGATCTGCGATGCTCACCTTCAATCGCCCAAAATTCGTATATTTGCTTTCGCCTTCACCGCGCTCGCGGTGATCTACATTGCGATATTCGCACGTGTAGCCTTCGCGCAGCATCAGTGCAGGCAAGTACCGGTGAATGTGATCGAAATAGGGAAGTTCCAAAAACGCCTGGCGCTTGAAAACCTTCAACCCACATCCCGTGTCATCCGCGTCATCATGCAGCAGACGCTTGCGCACGCCGTTGCCAACCCGCGAGCCTATTCGTTTGGCCGCCGTATCTTTGCGCTTGGCCCGCCGCCCGCCGACCATCGCAAGCGTTTCAGGCGCGTCAGCACGCGTCATTTGGCCATAGAGCGCAGGAATGTCAGCAGGCACATTTTGCCCATCCGAATCCAGCGTCGCAATCATGGGCGCGCGGGCCGCAATGATTGCGGTTCGTAGCGCGCGGCTTTGGCCCGCATTCTTCCGGTGCGACAAAACCCGAAGCTGCGGAAATTCCGTTTTTAGTGCGAGCAAGCGCGCCTGTGTATCATCCGTCGACCCATCATCCGTCACAACAATTTCGTGCGGAACATTGGATAGGGCGGCGTCGATTTCGGTAATGAGCGGACCCAAATTACCGGATTCGTTATAGGCGGGGAGAACAACAGCCAGATCGGGGGGCGTGACATTTGACATAGTGCCGCTTTGGCAGGCGGGCCGAGGGTGGACAAGTGTGCAGTGCGGCTCTTGCTCTGTTCGGCGCTGCAGGCCATGCGCAAATAATGTTTGATGTCTCGTCAAAACCGCTGCGCGATTTACTGTTTTTGACCCTGATTGGGTTAATCGTTTTTCTGCCCGGCCTCGCCGCCATTCCGCCGATTGACCGGGATGAAAGCCGTTACCTTCAAGCGACCGTACAAATGATCGAGACGGGCGATGTCATCGACATTCGGTTTCAAGACCAAGCCCGCCATAAGAAACCTGCTGGTTCTTATTGGGCGCAGTTGGCGGGACTTGCTGTCACGGGACAGATTGACGATGTGAAACGCGGCGAGCGTGCAATTTGGGCGCAGCGCCTGCCCAGCGTCATCGGCGCATTGATCGCAATTTGGGCGACCTATTTGTGCGGTGCGGCCCTGGTTGACCGCAGAGAAGCCTTCATCGGCGCTGGGTTTTTGGCGCTCTCCGCCTCGCTCGGTCTCGAAGCGCATATCGCCAAAACCGACGCCATGCTCGCGGGAGCCAGCGCGGTGGTCCTCTACGGCGTCGCTACGCGCAAAGCGTGGCCGGCTTGGTTGGGCTTAGCCGTCGGGATGTTACTCAAAGGCCCGATCCTTTTGGGAGTCGCGATAGTCGCTTTATCGGCAGACGCCGTTTGGAACCGATCATCAGACCGGATTAAATCCCTTCTCAAGCCCCTCCCTATCCTCACCGCTCTCTTGATCGCTGTGCCGTGGTTCGTCGCTATCGGGCTGCAAACAGACGGAGCCTTTTTCGCCGAAGCCTTAGGCCGCGATTTTGGCGGTAAAATCGCCAGCACGCAGGAAGCTCACGGTGGCCTTCCCGGTTACTATCTGCTCACGACCAGTTTCATGTTCTGGCCCGGGATTGTGGCTGTACCTGTTGCGGCACTCTTCGCATGGCGGAACCGAACGAACCGCGACGTTCGCATCCTGCTCGCATGGCTCGTCCCTTTGTGGATTATGCTCGAACTCGTGCCGACGAAATTGCCGCATTACACGCTCATTCTCTACCCCGCATTAGCGCTTCTGGTGGGCGCAGCATGGGTTCGCGTTGTTGATGCAGGTAAAATCAGAACCGCAGGCGTGTGGATTGCCGCGATCATTGGCGCCTTACTCGCGGTCGTCGCCACGGCCACCTTATGGCAAGATGTTTCAACTTTATGGCTTATCCTGATCGCTTTGGGATTGATCATACTTGCATTGTTCGCGGGCTACTGCCTCTTGCGAGGACAAGACAAAACCGCTTTCGGTCTGGCGGCGCTTTATCTCGCCGCTATCTTTGGCGGCATTATTGCGCACAGCTCGTTCTTCAATTTCTCTCCACGCCTTGTTGCGCAACTTTCGGCGGATATGCCGGGCGGCGCGCGTATCGTGTCACCCGACTACCGCGAACCGTCCTTGGTCTATCTGACAGAGACGCGAACCCAACTCTTAAGCGACGAACTCAGGCCGGGCGACACGCTTGTTCTGAATGCTGAAACGCTTGCACCGGATTGCGCGGTGGCGCGTTCCAGCCTGTCCGGCACGCACTACGCCAAAGGCCGCGAAGCCACCGTCACGATTTACAAAACGGACGACTGTGCGGCCGACACGCTCACGCGGTGGGCCGATACGGATTAGGCTTTCGGTCGGTGTTGGTCGATTAGGATCGGATTACCGTCGGGATCAACAAGTGTCAGGTGATCGGGTCCAGTTCCATCTGAGTCCGCTTCACGGATTAAGTCCAACCCTGCGGCCTTTAGCTGCGCTTGAATGTCCCGCACATCTTCGAAGCTCTCAGTCTCCTGCGCCTTTTGATCCCAGCCGGGATTAAACGTCAGCATATTTTTATCAAACATACCTTGGAAGAGGCCGATTTTTATCTCGCCCTGCGCCAATACGATCCAGTTTTGATCGATGTTCCCGCCAGCCTCTTTGAAACCAAGGGCTTCGTAAAACGCTTTGGATTTGTGAATGTCAGCGACAGCGAGGCTGACAGAAAAAGCACCGAGTTGCATAGTGATCCCCTTATTGTAGGGACAGCATAGCACAGATTATCGAGATACCCCTATTAGCGCCCGCGAATGGCTTTCCGAAGGCTCAGCATCGTAAACCGCGCGAATAATGCGCCCGCCATCAGCGGCGCGCCGAGGATGGTTCCGATCTTCACGCCCAGCCCCGGCCCGCTCATCCAAAAATAGCGTAAGAAGCCTTTCAACTTGTGCCATTCAACCCGCCACGGCGTCACATTGGATGTGGAGCCATAATGCATGGCACGCGCATCAGGCACGAAAATGACCTCGCCGCCCGCCTCTCGGACCGAGCGGCAAATCGCGATGTCTTCGACATGCAGGAAGTAGCCTTCGTCAAACCCACCAATGCGGTCAAATGATGCGCGGTCCATCAGGATGCTCGCGCCAGAAACGGTCGGCATCGGCACAGGACCGGTGGGCATCGGTTCGTTGCCGCGGTGTATCGACTGTAAGCCCGGTAATCGGTGCAAAGGCGTGAAACTCGCAAAGGCTGACATCGCCGTGAGCTTGCCGCGCCGCGCGCCGCGTTGCTCTTGCCCGCTGGAATTCAGCAGCATCCCGCCCGCCAACCACGGCGTCCCAAGAGAGTCTCCGGCATCCGCCAGTTTGCGCGCTGCCCCCGTTTCAATCACAGCGTCAGGGTTAAGGAAAAACAGATAGTCCCCCGTCGCCAGCGCCGCGCCATAATTACAGCCGCGCGCAAAACCGACATTGCCGTGACCTTGTAGAATGCGGACATTGTCGCTGCGCTGTGCAACCTCGAACAGGCGCGTGCGGTCGGCGGGCGCGTTGCCGTTATCGACGATGATGAGTTCATCAATATCGAGATCGCGCTGCACCGCGCGGATCGACTCCATGAGGGCCGAACCCGTCATGTAGGACACCATAACGACACTGATGCGGCCCTCTGATGTGTCTGATGTCGGGCTATCGCTCATAGAGACGGTTTAGTCCGTGATATCGTGAGGCGATAGTTTCATTTCCGTCGGGATCAGCAGGACAAGCGTGAGCGACCAACCGATCAAGCCCCACCACCAGAATTGCCACGCTCCAACAGTGACGGCGCTCGCGACCGCGACGCTCATAATCAAACCGGATACGGCCGCCCCGCGCCACGCATGATCGCCCGTTAAGCGGCGCAATGGAAAATAGAGGCTAACAATCGCAAGCGTGAATAAAACTGCGCCGATGAGGCCCGCCTCCATCCATGTTTGCAGGCCAATATTATGCGGGTGCAGTGAGATAAACGGCACATCGACGCCAATGCGGGTCGTGAAACTCTCTTGAAAATTGCGCGAACTATCCAGCCCTTTGCCGATCAGCGGCGCTTCTGAAATCCGCGTCAGCGCATAGTCCCACATCCGCAGACGGTGATCCCAACTCATGGGCAAGCGCGCCATGACGCCTTCGCCTGCGAGGCGCGACGCGAGACCGACGAGCGGAGCAAACAAGATCGACGCAGCCAAAGTCCCGAGCGATAATCTTAAGCCCCAGAGCGGTGACTTATAGCCAAGATAAAATAACGGCGCGGCCGCAAGCATGATCACAGGCACAATTGCGAGGCGGTTCAACATCGTCCCAATAACAATCGCCGCGATAAAATAGAGGGCCGCAGGCCAACGCCAACGGCGCGGCAAAAGCGTGGCGAAGAGCGCCAAAAACAGAGGCGTAATTACCGCATAAATGACGTGACCCCGACCAATATCCATTTCCGCGACGCCTTGCCGCAAGTTTAAATCAGTCTCTGCGCCGTCGGGATAGATATAGGTGTTAATCCCGTAGCCCGACCAAACATCCAGCGCCATCACGGCCACACCCGCGAGCGCCATCGACATTAGGATTTGGCTCAACACCGTCCGACGCCATGCGGTTCGAGTCAGAATATAGGCTGGCAGCGCCGCGATCAGCGCCATCTCACCGGCGAGGCGATAGGCCGTTTCTCCGGCCTTGTCGTAATTTTGATCAATACCGAGTGCGTTCCATTGTTCGCTCATACCAAGCCAGAGGAAGAACAGCCCGAACGCCACGGCGCAGATGACTAAATCCCGGCTGATGATCGGCACTTTGTTCCTGTTCACGGCCCAGACCAACCACGCAACTGGACCGAGATAGAGCACAAGTCCCGCGAACGCCCGACCACCAAAATGAATATAGACGGCGAAAAAACTGAACCAGAAGATCAGCCACACGCTGCCGAAGCTATCGATAATCCGTGTCAGGGTCATAGACGAACGCTCATGCGCTTAACGCTTAAGGTCCGGCGCCGTCGCCTCGTCCGTGAGCGAAGCAATCGCGGCGTCAAGCGTCACAATCTCTTGGCCTTGTGAACCAAGACGACGCAGCGCAAGCTTGCCCTCTTCGGCTTCACGACGGCCGACAACCGCGATGACGGGGATTTTGCGGTCCGCAGACAGTTCGCGAATTTTATATTTGATGGATTCATTGCGCGTATCCAGCTCGGCACGCAGGCCCGCCGCGTTCAACTTCGCCACGACATCAGCGGCATAATCATCCGCATCCGACGTAATCGTCGCAACGACGATCTGCACAGGCGAGAGCCAGAGCGGGAATTTCCCCGCATAGTTCTCGATCAAAATGCCGAGAAAACGCTCGAACGAGCCGAGCACTGCGCGGTGAAGCATCACGGGCGCATGTTTGGCATCATCCGCGCCGACATAACTTGCGCCGAGGCGTTCCGGAAGGTTCGGGTCCAATTGAATCGTACCCGCTTGCCATTCACGGCCAATCGCATCGCGCAGCACAAAGTCGAGTTTCGGGCCGTAGAACGCGCCATCGCCCTCATTCAACTCTACCTCGAGCCCCGACGCATCGGCGGCTTCTTTTAACGCCGCTTCTGACATATCCCAATATTCGTCAGACCCCACGCGGATGTCCGGGCGGGTCGAGAACTTCACTTTGACATCATCAAAACCGAGGTCGGCATAGACGGACTTCAACAGCTCAGTAAATCCTTTGACCTCGTCCGTGACCTGTTCAAGCGTACAGAAAATATGCCCATCATCCTGCACAAAACCGCGCACGCGCATGAGACCGTGTAGCGCGCCGGACGGCTCGTACCGATGGCAAGAGCCGAACTCTGCGAAGCGCACGGGTAGATCGCGATAAGATTTCATGCCCTGATTAAAGACCTGAATATGACACGGGCAGTTCATCGGCTTGAGCGCGAGGACTTTGTCTTCCTCAGCGATCTCCGCGATGAACATATTCTCGCGATACTTATCCCAGTGGCCGGACGCTTCCCAGAATTTGCGGTCCATCAGCTGCGGCGTTTTAATCTCCGCATAGCCATATTCGCGCTGCCGCCTCGACATATATTGCATAAGCGTGGTGTAAAGCGTCCAACCGTTCGGGTGCCAAAACGCCTGTCCCTGCGCTTCCTCTTGGAAATGGAACAGCTCAAGCTGACGGCCCAAACGGCGGTGATCCCGCGCTTCGGCTTCTTCAATCTGTTTCAGGTGCGCGTCCAAATCCTCTTGGCTCGCCCAAGCGGTGCCGTAGATACGTTGTAGCTGCGGATTATTGCTATCGCCGCGCCAGTATGCGCCCGCGACTTTCATCAATTTGAACGCCTTGCCGATTTTGCCTGTGCTTGGCAGGTGCGGGCCACGGCACAGGTCGAACCATTTGCCTTGGCGGTAGACGGTAATGGTCTCGCTCTCGGGCAAATCTTCGATCAGCTCGGCTTTAAATTCCTCGCCCATGTCGCGGAACATTTTGATCGCCTCATTACGGTCCATCTCTTCGCGCACGAACTTGTCATTGCGATTGATGATGAAGGCCATCTTCTTCTCAATGGCGGCAAAATCATCCTCGGAAATCGGCTCGTCGCGGTGGAAATCATAATAAAAACCGTTCTCAATCACGGGGCCAATTGTGACCTGCGTGCCCGGGAAGAGTTCCTGCACGGCTTCCGCCATCACATGCGACGCATCATGCCGGATCAGCTCGAGCCCTTCCGGGTCCTTCGCTGTGACCAATTCAATCTTTGCATCTGCATGAATCGGACGTGTCGCATCCAAAAGCTCCCCATCCAGCTTCACCGCCAGCACTTTTTTCGCAAGGCCGGAAGAGATCGACTTCGCAACCTGAAGCGCGGTTACGCCATCGTCATAGTCGCGGATATTGCCGTCGGGGAAAGTCAGTGAAATGCTCATCCGTGCGCGTTACGAGATGCGCGCGCAGGGGGCAAGTATGAGTGATAGTTGGCGCGCGCGTCATTGCCTATGCGGGACTATATCGACGATCAGAGATACCGGACATAAAGTGGATACGCACCAAATCGGTGAGATCAGAATAGTTTCAGCGAAATAGGCCCATAATGTCTGAGAAAAAGGAAGCGACTGATGCTCAATTAGAGGCCGAACAGGTCGCCATTGAGCGACTAACGCATGGACAACCTGTTCCGCCTGACATCGCCGCACGTGTTAAAAACCTTGTATTCCGCAGTTTACTGGATCCGCTTGAGGCGCTGGACTTTACTGAACTCACGCATTTCCCATCGCTTCAATCTTTGCATATCCCCTTTAACTTCGGCGCGTCTCCGATTGCTCTCAAAAACCTGCTGCTCATTCGTCGACATAAATCCCTTGAATCTCTCGACTTAAGAGACAGCGATATCAAACAAACTCACGACCTGCGCGATCTACCATCTTTGAAGACCCTCATTTTAGAGAACACCCAAATTACAGACCTGACCGGGCTCGCGGCGCTTGCAAATTTACAGATGCTAGATCTTGAAAATACGCGTGTCGAAAATATTGATGCTTTGTGCGATCTCTTAAATCTAGAAATACTGAATCTGACCAGCACTCTGATCGAGAATATTTCCGCACTCAGAGAGCTCAAAAAATTAGAAATATTGGCCCTTAATAACACGCGGGTTTCGGACCTTAAACCTTTGGCTCAGCTGTCAAACCTGAGAACGCTGAATCTTATCAACGTTCCAGTCACTGACTTAGGGCCCTTAGAGATGCTCTCGAATTTAGAGGTGCTCATTCTCAAAGACACACAAATTTCTGATCTGTCAGCGCTCAGGCCATTATCAAAGCTACACTCACTGAACCTTGACGACACAAAAACTGTGGACCTCAGCTCTCTCGAAAAGCTGTCATCTCTGCAAAACCTATATCTCGAAAACCTTCACATTCGAGACCTCACGCCTCTAGCGACCCTATCCGCCCTAGAATGCCTTGATCTCGACAACACTTTTGTCTCCAATTTGAAACCACTTAGCGCTCTTTCTAAACTGGAAAAACTCTACCTCAGCGGCACACGAGTTTTGGACATTAACCCTCTAGCGGATCTACAAGACCTACAAACGTTGAACCTTGAAGGCACCTACGTCTCGGATATTCGCGCCCTAGAAAACCTTTCCCATCTACAAATGTTAGATCTTGAAGGTACCCAAGTCGTAGACCTTAAACCACTGGAAAACCTTTCCAAATTAGAAACGCTTATTCTTTGTGACACGCAGGTCAAAGACATCAAACCTCTCGCCAAACTCTCAAATTTGGAGATGATCGACCTCGGGAACACGCGCGTTGAAGACTGGAGTCCGGTTGCACATGTGGATGTCGTTTTTGGACGCCCCGATGATTGGAAGCCAGTTTAGACATATTGTATGGAATAAAGCCGGATTCCATACAGGTGATGACCCTTGGCGTTCCCCCTCCGTTCCCCTATCTATCCCTTATGCCTGACCCCGTTCGAATGTCTGTCCATGATGCGCCTGCGCTGTGGACGCCGCACCGTCCCGCGCGCCCATCCAAATCGGAAGGCGGGAAGCGGTTTATATTGAATTCGCCGTTTGAGCCGAAGGGCGATCAGCCGAAGGCGATTAAAGAGCTGGTTCAGGGGATTAGTGAGAAGGACCGCGATCAAGTTCTGCTCGGCGTCACCGGCTCCGGCAAGACCTTCACGATGGCGAAGATTATTGAACAGACACAGCGTCCTGCCCTCATCATGGCACCGAACAAAACACTCGCCGCGCAGCTTTATTCGGAATTCAAATCCTTCTTTCCCGAAAACGCCGTCGAATATTTCGTGTCTTACTATGACTATTATCAGCCGGAAGCTTACGTCCCGCGCACTGATACGTTCATCGAGAAGGATAGCTCGGTCAATGAACAGATCGACCGGATGCGCCACGCCGCGACGCGCGCCATTTTGGAACGCGATGATGTGATCATCGTCGCGTCTGTCTCCTGCATCTACGGTATCGGCTCGGTCGAAACTTATACGGCGATGACGATTGATTTGCACAAAGGACAGGAAATCGACCCGCGTGAATTGATGGCGCAGCTCGTCGGGCTGCAATATCAGCGCAATGATTTGGCTTTTGCCCGCGGGAGTTTCCGTGTGCGCGGCGACACGATTGAGCTGTTCCCCGCTCACTATGACGACACGGCGTGGCGGTTTGATTTCTTTGGCGATGAGATTGACAGCATTACGGAATTTGACCCGCTGACAGGAAAAACGGGGCGCGTGATCGACACAGTCCGCGTCTATGCGAACAGCCACTATGTTACGCCGCGCCCGACGGTTCAGGCCGCGATGAAAGGCATTAAGACGGAGTTAGACAAGACGCTGAAAATTTTCGAAGCGGAAGGCAAATTATTGGAAGCCCAGCGCATTGCCCAGCGCACGGAATTCGATTTGGAAATGATGGCAGCATCCGGGTTTTGTAACGGGATCGAGAACTATTCGCGTTACCTCACGGGCCGCGCGCCGGGCGAACCGCCGCCCACATTATTCGAATATTTGCCCGAAGATGCGCTCTTATTCATGGACGAGTCCCATGTTGCCGTGCCGCAGATCGGCGCGATGAGCAAAGGCGATGCGAACCGCAAAGGGACGCTGGCCGAACATGGTTTCCGCCTGCCCTCCTGTATCGATAACCGCCCGCTTAAGTTCGAGGAATGGGACGCGATGCGTCCGCAAACGGTTCATGTCAGCGCCACGCCCGCCAATTGGGAAATGGAACGCACGGGCGGCGTCTTTGTCGAGCAAGTCATCCGGCCCACAGGCCTCATTGATCCCCCTGTCGAAGTTCGACCCGTGTCCGGCGAGCATCACAATCAAGTCGATGATGTGGTCGATGAAGTGCGCAAGACAACGGCCAAAGGTTTCCGGTCTCTCGTCACCACCCTGACGAAAAAAATGTCCGAAGATCTGACCGAATATATGACGGATCAGGGCATCAAAGTGCGCTATATGCACAGCGACGTTGATACGCTGGAACGGATCGAATTGATCCGCGATTTGAGGCTCGGCGTGTTTGACGTGATGATCGGGATTAACCTGCTCCGCGAAGGATTGGATATTCCGGAATGCGCGTTTGTCGGTATTTTGGACGCCGATAAAGAGGGCTTCCTGCGCTCCGAAACGTCGATGATCCAAACCATTGGCCGCGCCGCGCGGAATAGCGAAGCGCATGTCGTGCTCTACGCCGATAAAATCACGGGCAGTATGAAACGCGCAATGGACGAGACCGAACGCCGCCGGGAACGCCAAATTGCGCATAATGAAAAACACGGCATCATCCCGCAAACCATCCTACGCGGCATCGCCGATATGGTCGGCGACAGCGAAGCCGCGCAAAAAATCAAAGACGAACGCGACAGCTACACCCCGTCCGGCCTCAAGAAAAAAGGCAAACGCGGCCAAATGCTCGAAGCCGCCGAAGGCCACGAGCCGTTCTCCGGCCAGAAAATGGGCGGCAACGCGATTGCAGTCGCGGCAGAGCTTGAGAAGCGCATGTTCGAAGCGGCGGAGAATTTGGAATTTGAAGAAGCGGCGCGGTTGCGGGATGAGTTGGTGCGCTTGCGGGGAGACAGTCTACCTGACTGAAAATTCATGACTTTAACTGAAAATATCGCGATTTACGCTGCCATTCTCTCATCGGCATTATTTGCTTGGGAAATATACAAGCACTTTACTCGTGGTGCAAAAATAAATCTCGTCGTTTCTAAAAACATGGTTTTAATCCCAGACCCAATTCAAGATGGCAAGCTCTGGATTAAAGTGACAGCGACGAATGTTGGAGACCAACCTACTACGCTTACCAGCTTAAACTTTAAGTTTGTTGGCCGGAAGTTCCTCAGCAAGAAAGTTCCCAGCAATGCTTACTACGTTCCGAATAACCCAGCAGGAGAAAGCCTTCCGAGATAGCTAAATCCAGGCGATATATGGGATGGACTCATCGCCCAAAAAGGCGATGAGTTTGATTTAGGAAATTTAGGAAAACAGAAAAGAGCCTTAATTGAGCTCTCAGTCAGCCATCGTAAAAGTCCACTTAAGAAAATTTTGGAGTAATTTTGAATAAGGCTAAACGTAACTGCCCACCCATGCTGATCAATTAGCTAAAATCAAAGAAACACAACTTATTGCCGTCCGGGTCTTTCACATAGGCGCCGTAAAACACATCCGGAATACGTTGTCCGGGTTCGCCGTCGCATGTGGCACCGACAGAGATGGCTTGTTTATACATCGCATCGACATTCTCTTGTGAACCGGCACGGAAGGCGACCATGACGCCATTTCCGGGTGTCGGGGCTTCTTCGTTATATGGCGTGCACACCGCGATCATCGGGTTGCCCATTGATTCGCCAATCATCGCAATCCGGCCGCCGTCAAAGAGGACTTTTGCGCCTAGCATCTCGCTATAGAATTTTTTCGCGGCAGCCATGTCGCTGACGCCAACAGTTGTATATCCAATCATGGATTGTCCTTTCAGGGTGGAGAATGAGGTTTAGTGATATTACGCGGCGGGTAAATGACCCGTTTTGACATAAATGAGGCAGCCTTCGCGCGAAAACGGACGATGCTGTGAGCCATGCGGACTCCGGATCCACGTCCCTTTTGGATAGTCGCCAAATTGGTCGGAGAAGACACCGTCAAGCACGAAGATTTCTTCGCCGCCATAATGAGTATGGGGCGTAAATTCTGTGCCCGGCGCCCAACGGACTAGCGCCGCCAATTCTGTGCCGTAACTATGAAGCGGGAGAACACTCAGCCCCGGAACCACGCCGGGGCCGAATTCCGCTGATCGTGTGTCCAAGGAGAATTGATCCTGATCCTTTGGATCGAATTGATGCAGTTTCACAAAGATGACGCAGCCATCATCGCTATGCGGCGCATGGGACGTTCCAACGGGATTGCGGACATAAGTGCCGGCGGGGTAGTCCCCCGTTTCATCAGAGAACACACCCTCCAAGACAAAGAACTCCTCGCCGCCGATATGCGTGTGTTCGGAAAAGGCGGACCCGGCATCATAACGCACAATGGACGTCACGCGTCCAACCTCATCGCCCATCCGGTCTAGTTTACGGCGGTGGACGCCCGCGCTGGGTGACGGCTCCCACGGCAAGTCGTTCGTCTGCAAGACGACGCGCTTAGAAAAATCTGCATGAAGTTGCATGGATTTCAGCTCTTAGATTGACTACCTATTGGTAGGTAGGTAACAGGAACCACAGGACACGCAAGTCGTTTTTTACACCCCTTGCCAAATCGAAACGGACGGAAGATCAAAGACACCATGGATAGCGTAACCCGCATTCTCAATATCGCCGAAGTCCGCATGCGCCGCGTTGGCTACAATGCCGTGAGCTTCCGCGACATAGCGGCGGAAATGGGGATCAAGAGCGCAAGCCTGCACTATCATTTCCCGAAAAAAGAGAACCTCGGCGCGGCGCTTGTGCAGCGTTATTCGGAAAATTTTATGGCGTTGCTCAACACGCGAACGGACTCAATCACCGATCCGGCCGAGAAAATCGCGGCCTTCACCCGTATCTATCGGGATTCGCTGGGCGAGAATCAGATGATCTGTTTATGCGCCATGTTGGGTGCGGAGAACTCCAGCCTACCCGACGGCGTCTCAACTGAAGTCCGTGCGGCAATCGCCGATCAAATCAATTGGTTGGCGCGTCAATATCAAGCGATTGGTCAGGCTGACCCTGTCGCGGCGGCGCAGACGATGATCGCGCTCTTGCAAGGCGCAATGATCCAGAGCGGCCTATATGGAAATGCGGACCCATTCCGCGCAGCCGAAAAGCAGATCGCAAGCAGTTTAAACTGCTAGGTTTTAGTAACGCGGGACAGCCGAGCTAATCAAATTGAGCGGCAGTGCCGTCGTGTCTTTCGCTTGGCGCAAAACAATCCGGCTTTGGACATCGCTAATCAGATCAATGGATAGCAGGGTTTCGCGCAAGAAAGTTTCATAAGCGTGCATGTCAGTCGTGACGATGCGGAGCATGAAATCGACAGCGCCTGTGACGACGGCACATTGAACGACTTCCGGCATACGGCTGACTTCGCGTTCAAATTTTTCCATATTGGTTCGGTTTGGGAGCGACAATTTCACAGCAACGAAGACTTCGAAATCAAGACCCAAAAGACTGCGGTCGAGTAGGGTCACACGCGAATCGATAATGCCCATTTCTTCCATGCGCTTGATCCGCCGCCAGCAGGGCGAACTGCTTAGCCCGACTTGTTCACTGATCTCCGCGACAGATAATCCCGCATTTCCTTGCAGAAGGTGCAGAATTTTGGCATCGATATTATCGATCTGACTAGGTGTTTTCATCATCTGCCCTCTTGATGCTTCGGCCTTGAGCGAACCGCCAGAACAAGTTTCTTTGTTTCATAGCGCATCTCGGTAGGATTTGCCAACAATCTTGCTATTGTCGCAATACATTTTACAGACTTTAAGATTAAACAGGCTGGAGATGGCGTCGGTAACGCCGAAACTTGACAAAGGCTTATCATTTCATGGCGAAATCCAAGTCCAACCAGTCCCGTTTACACGTCCCAGAGCCCCCTTTCCGACCCGGCGACTCCCCTGATTACAGCCACATCTCTGTTCCAACCATGCACACGCCGCGTCGGCCTGACCCGATGTGCGATGATCACGAAACCGCGGAACATGCGCTCAAGCTGATCCGCGTGATGCGGTTTAATGGCGATACGGCGGGCGAGTGGGTGCCGAACCTGACGCCTGACGTGAAACGCAAAATGCTCAAAGACATGATGCTGACCCGCGCCATGGACGAGCGGATGTTCGCCATGCAGCGCCAAGGCAAGATGAGCTTTTACATGAAAAGCGCCGGCGAAGAAGCCGTATCCGTTGGTCACGCACAAGCTCTTCGCGATGAAGACATGACCTTCCCGACCTATCGGCAGCAAGGCATCCTGATCAACCGCGGCGCGTCTATGCTGGAAATGATGAATCAGTGCCTGTCCAATTCTGGCGACCCCCTGCAGGGTAAAAACATTCCGGTTCTTTACTCGTTCAAGAAGCACGGCTTTTTCTCAATCTCGGGCAATCTTGGCACGCAATTGATCCAAGCGGTCGGTTGGGCAATGGCCGAAGCCTATAAGAACAATGATGCCATCGCGTCGGCGTTCACAGGCGAAGGCGCGACGGCGGAAGGCGACTTCCACTATGCGCTCAACTTCGCCTCAACATATCGCGCGCCTTGCATCATCAATGTCGTCAATAACCAATGGGCGATTTCATCCTTCCAAGGTATCGCCATGGGCGAAGGCGAAAGCTTTGCCGCGCGCGGTACGGGCTACGGCCTTGCGACCTTGCGCGTTGATGGCAATGACGCCCTCGCGGTCTATGCGGCGACGAGCTGGGCGGCCGAGCGCGCCCGCAATGGCGGCGGCGCAACCGTAATTGAGCATTTCACCTACCGTAAGGAGGGGCATTCCACCTCGGATGACCCCTCGAAATATCGCCCAAAGAATGACGCGGAAGTCTGGCCGTTTGGTGACCCTGTTAAACGCCTAAAGGCACACCTCATCAAACTCGGTGAATGGGACGAAGACCAGCACGACGCATACGCCAAAGAGGCAAAACTCTTCGTACGAGAAACTTACAAGCAAGCGGAAGCCCTCGGCACTGTCGATGCTGGCCCTCAAGTGGATGACTTCACCATGTTCGAACAAGTCTACGCCGACCCGCCGCAATTGCTGTTGGAGCAAAAAGAGATGTTCAAGCGGGAGCTAGGTTAATGCCAAACATGAGCATGATTGAAGCCATCCGCGACGCGATGGATGTCAAAATGTCTGAAGACCCGAACGTGTTGACGTTTGGCGAAGACGTCGGATTTTTCGGCGGCGTATTCCGCTGCACAGCGGGTTTGCAGGAAAAGCATGGCCTGCACCGGTGTTTCGATACGCCGATTAGCGAAGGCGGCATTGTCGGCATTGCGATTGGCATGGCGGCAAACGGCCTACGGCCTGTCGCAGAAATTCAATTCGCCGACTATATTTATCCCGGCTATGACCAAATCGCGAGTGAAGCCGCGCGGCTCCGTTACCGCTCCAACGGCGACTTCATTGCCCCGCTAACAATCCGAACGCCCGTTGGCGGCGGCATTTTTGGCGGACCAACGCACAGCCAATCCCCAGAAGCCCTATTCACTCATATTTCCGGATTGAAGACCATCATCCCGAGCAACCCCTATGACGCCAAAGGCCTACTCATCGCCGCGATTGAAAGCGATGATCCGGTTCTCTTTTTAGAGCCTAAGCGCCTTTATAATGGCCCGTTCGACGGCGATCATGAAAGCCCGTCCGTGTCTTGGAAAGGCCACGAGCTTGGCGAAGTCCCGTCCGGCAAATATACGGTCGAGCTCGGGAAAGCACGAAAAGTCAGCGAAGGCTCTGACATCACGATTATCGCCTACGGGACGATGGTCTGGGTCGCCGATGCGGTTGCAAAAAACATGGGCATTTCCGCCGACATTCTCGATCTGCGTTCGCTCATGCCGCTCGACATTGATGCGATTGAAGCCAGCGTCAAAAAAACAGGGCGCTGCGTGATTTTACACGAAGCGACGCGAACATCCGGTTTCGGCGCAGAATTGATGGCCTTGGTGCAAGAACGCTGTTTTTACCATCTCGAAGCCCCGATCCAGCGCGTCACGGGATGGGACACGCCCTACCCGCACGCGCAAGAATGGGCCTATTTCCCAGGACAGAAACGCGTTACTGCGGCTGTCCGTGAGGTTTTGGAGGCCGCGTAGATGGGCACATATCGCTTTAAGCTGCCAGATATTGGCGAAGGCGTGGTCGAGGCCGAAATAACGGCGTGGCACGTCGCTGTCGGCGACACAGTCGAAGAAGACCAACCGCTGGCCGATGCCATGACCGACAAGGCAACCATCGAACTCACCAGCCCCGTGGACGGCGTTGTTCGGACGGTCGCGTGCGAAGACGGTGAAATCGTCGCTGTCGGCGCGGACTTAGTTGTGTTTGACGTCGCGGATAGCGGAGAGGACGACAGCGAGCCTGCGTCTGAGGCCCCGACCGAAGCACCATCCACGGCCGCTAAAGGTGGATCAAATACGTACGACTTCAAACTCCCCGACATTGGCGAAGGCGTGGTCGAAGCGGAAATCACCGCATGGCACGTCGCCGTCGGTGATACCGTTGAAGAAGACGACCCGATTGCGGACGCGATGACCGACAAAGCCACGATAGAGCTCACCAGCCCTGTCAGCGGCATCGTTACAACGGTGGGCTGTGAAGAAGGCGAAATCGCCTCTGTCGGCTCCGTGCTTGTGCGTTTCACGGTTGAAGGCGGCGGCAATACGGCTGCCCCTACTGAACAAGCCCTATCGCCGTCCGCCCCAGTTGCCGCCGCATCTCAAAACATATCTTCTCAACCGACGAAAACCCCGGCAGCAAATGCTAGCAACGGCGCGAGTAGACCCCTCGCCTCGCCCGCTGTGCGCAAACGCGCGAAAGACGCAGGACTTAGCCTCGCGGCAGCCAAAGCGACCGGATCACAAGGACAGGTCACACACGCCGATCTCGATCTACTCACAACTGTCTTAGAACCCGTCGAAGGCGAAACGCGGATCAAGGTTATCGGCCTGCGCCGCGTCATCGCCACGCGCATGCAAGAGGCCAAGCGTCACATCCCGCATTTCACCTATGTCGACGAAATCGACATGACTGAACTTGAAGCCTTGCGGAAACGCGCGAATACAAAATTCGCCGATGATCCAAGCAAATCAAAACTGACGGTTCTACCCTTCATCATTCGCGCACTGGCGACAACGCTCCGCGACTGGCCGCAATTCAACGCGCGCTACACAGACGGGTTTGACAGTCCGGGCAATTACGTGAGCCAATTCAGCGACCTAAACCTCGGCATTGCGGCACAGACCGACCTCGGCCTCGTCGTGCCCGTGCTACGGCGTGCGCAGACACTCAGCATTTGGGAGATGGCGAGTGAGATCGCCCGCCTGGCCAATGGCGCGCGTGACAACAAACTGTCGCCGTCTGATTTCCAAGGCGCGACGACGACGATCACATCGCTCGGCCCACTCGGCGGAATTGTGACGACCCCTGTCATCAACCGCCCCGAAGTCGCGATTTTCGGCCCTAACAAAATCAGACCAAAGCTGGAAATGCGCGGCGGTATAGTTGTCGAACGGCTCGTGATGAATTTCAGCGTATCGTGCGATCACCGCGTCATTGACGGCTTTGATGCCGCCTCCATGATCCAAGACTTAAAGCGCCGCCTCGAAGACCCTCTGGAAATGTTTCTAAGCTAAGAGCGCAGAGCAAAACGTCCATCAAAGCTTACGGGACTGCAATCGCGGCAAAACAAACGCAAACAAGGCTTGCCGCCCTGCCCATGCGGTTCTATACGGCGCGCCTTACTGTGGTGGGGTAGCTCAGCTGGTTAGAGCGCAGGACTCATAATCCTGAGGTCGAGAGTTCAAGTCTCTCTCCCACTACCACCTACTCTGCGAGCTTGGTTTCCAAGCTATCGCGCGTTGAAACCCGATTTAACGGGGTCCCATTCTCCATATGACTGAAACATCGCTGCGCTTGCGGACAAGCCTACCAAGGCTCAGATTGAGAGGACCTGTCGTGACTGTCTGGTAAAGAACAGGGCAACAAGTCACTGCGCAATCAAGTGCGCCTTATAGTCACCGAGCAATACGGGACGCGGTTACTCGGACGGGTTCAGCGCCGTTTGAATTGTACGCCAATCGATGACTTTGAGGTTCTGACGTTTTCGCGCTTCTGAAGGCGACTGATCATCCTGATCGTCTTGCACGACCATAAATCCATCTGGAAAACGCTCCGTCGCCATAGATGTGACGTCGATTCCGTCCGTCGTCGTTACCCCGTCGACCTCGCCGTCAACAACCGAGAAACGCCCTGCAAATGTGTGGCTCGGCAGATTAAAGGCAACATAGCTATTATTGCCTTGTGACGAGACGAGGAGGTAACCGCCGTCAGCTCCGTCCGCATAAAGTGTGACGCCTTCCAGATCCGCTTTGGACCCAAAATCTCCGGCTTTCATCAGCACAATCGGCTCATCTTCGCCGGACGGCGCAGACGAGTATTGGTACAAACCGCCGCCTTCTTCCGCGATATACAGCTGAGCTGTCCGGTCATCAAAGACGCAGCCCTCGGTCTTCGTTCCTGTCGAAAATTCACGTAATTTTCGTCCTGTTATCGTCTCGCCTGACGTATCCAAGAGATATTGCTGAAAAACGCCCGCCTTCGTGGTTAGTCCAACATAGAGGCCCCGATCACCCGAACGGCCCAAGCAAATCCCGTAGGGCGAGAGTGTGCCTGTCGAAATTGTGGGCGTGTCTGGTTGCCAAAAACGACCTGTCATAGGATCGTGGAGGACAAGCACAATTTCATTGGTTTCATCATTGCTCGCAACCAACAGTACGTGCTCTTTGCCCTGCCACATCACTTCATTACGCAGATCGACATTGTTCAGCGTCCCAAGCGCCATAAAATCACGCTGCGTGCCATCCAGGTCATAAATATAGAGACCCGCTTGCTTATCCGTTGCCGCGATAAACCCATTGCCGTCCGCATCGACATAGATCGCGGGATCATCCGCACTATCGCCAACACTGGCCATAATTGGGGTTTCAAAGTCAGCCATGACAGGCACGGCCTGATAAGCTGGGTCAGTCGTCACGCAGGCTGTAAGGACAGACGCGGTGAGCAAGAGCGTTACAGGCAAACGGATCATGATGGAGTCTCGTCAGTTAGAAAACGAATGGCTAGTAGGTGAAGCGCGCGCCGAACACGACTGTTCTGCCAAACTCATCATATTGTGACAGTCGGCTTTCGTCGCCAAAATAGTAATATTCCGGCGCGTCGGTCAGGTTCTTCCCTTCAAGATAGACTTGAAGCTGTTTTGTGACGCTATATTTGACCGATGCTTCGACGCGGAAACGGTCGTCCGTGAAACGGTCGAGGTTCTCGTCCACCAACTCGTCAAGGAAATCACCGCGCAAGTTACCCGATACGCGCAAATCCCACGGTCCTTTGTCATAGGCGAGCGCGACATTCCAAACGGCATTGGATTGCTTCAAAAACGGCACTTCGCGGCCATCCGGCAATGTTGATTGACTATCCGTCAGGGTCAGGTTGGTGGTGAAAATAAATCCGTCCAAAGACTCCGCGATATCGCCCAGACTTTGAACAAGGTTGAATTCAACCCCGTAAATTTCGCTGGCGCCGACATTGATAAATGTGTCTACTTGCTCGATTGTTGCCAAAGTCGCGGCAGGTAGGAATGACAAATCCACACTGTCCGGCACAACGTTTTGAATCGGGTTTGTCACGGGATTATTCGTGTCATAACGAACCGGGAAAATGGCGTTAGAAATGTCTTTGTAGAACAAGCCGAATGAAATCACGGACAGATTGGTCGGGTAAAACTCAACGCCTAAATCAAAGTTATTCGCATCATAGGGTTCAAGGTTCGGATTACCGAGCTCAATCTCGTCGCGATCATCATTCAACAGAGCTGTTGGCGCCATATCGCCAAATGCCGGGCGAACAACCGCAGCATAATAAGCCGCGCGGCCAATGACCCGATCACTAAATTCGTAGCGCAAATTCACGCTTGGCAGAAAGTCCGTATAATCTTGTGTCGCGGTGCGCGGCGTGATGGCCAACGTGTCTTCGTCCAAGAAAGCCCCTTGAAGGTCGACATCGGTTTGTTCCATCCGGACACCCGCCACGACAGTGGCTTGCCCTAAATCGAATGTCCCCATTCCGTATGCCGCGATAATGCGCTCATCAATGACGTAATCGCCGACTGTTGATTCCAGCAAGCTATCGTCATCCTGCCGCTCGGCAGCTGTGAACGTCCCGCGAAGAGCCTCAGTCAAATTTGCGTCCGGCCATTCGAACATGGCGTTGTCCAAGCGCCAATCCACAATTTCCGCGTCTTGGCGAATAAAGTTAGACAGGTTCACATCATCGCGCTCAAAGAACTCAAGATTCTGGTCACGGACCTTATTCCGGTCCCGGTATTTCAGACCAGCTTTCCAGACGACAGGGGTCGCGCCGAGCATTGTGTCGCGAGCGACGTTAAGCTGCGCCGCATATTCTTCGTCTTCATTAATTGTGAATTCCTGCTCAAACGCATCAAGTTCATAATTGCTCGGATTGAGCAAAAACGGCAACGCTTGGCCGGATACGACAGGCTGCTGCGGATCATCATAGCTTAGCGTGATCGACCCAATGTTGCTGTCACGTTGTTCAGGCGTGGAGCGGAAGGTGACGTCGTGGTTATCCGTATCGTCTTCATCGGCGTAGGCGTAAGACACTTGATAATCGAACGTCCATTGATCCAAATTGGTTTCACCGCCCAGTGAGTAGGTCTGGATATTCCGGATTTCTTTGCGCTTGCGTCCCTCGGCATCGACCTCACCGCGGCGGATCGTTGTGCTGGTCGGAGTCGTGCCGATGATTTCTTCGTCAAATTCACGGAACTCGAGCTTGTTACGAATTTCGTCATCCGTGTAACGGTTGTAGAGCGTTCGAAGGTAAAGTTCCGTATTATCCGTTGGGCGCCAATCGAAGTTGGCGACAATCCCGATACGTTCGCGCGTCAGATCGTACCAACGCTGCTCATAATCATCGGCGACAAAAAAGTTGCCGTTGCCATCGTCTTGCCACTCACCAATTTCATTATTGTGAGACTCAATCGCGAGGTTTTGATAGGTCAGAGACAAGGCCGCACCAAACCGATCATCCCAAGTGTCGGACAGCGTCAGCGATCCTTTGGGTGAGACCTCTTCGGTAATACTATTGTAAGCGCCTTCTAGTTTCGCGCGCGCGAAATTGTCTCTGCGGTCAAAGGCTGACACTGTTTTCAGATTGATCACGCCGCCCAAACTGTCGGCATCGACATCAGGCGTGAGAGATTTTTGAACCTCGATCCCGTTCAGCAAATCGGACGGAACGCCGTCCAGCAAGACGCCGCGGCGACCTTCAGGGGATGGCGTACGCACGCCATTTATTGACGACGAAATAAGGTCTGTATTGATCCCGCGGATCGACACATAGCGTCCTTCGCCCTGATCCGTCTCGACTGAGAGACCCACTGCGCGAGACAGAGAGTCAGCAACGGTTGTATCAGCAAAATTTCCCAGCCCGTCAGAATCGATAACGGTCGTCAGCGCATTAGAGGCGCGCTGCAAGTTCAGCGAGCTGGCCTGCGCGGCCTTGGTCCCGACCACGATGATATTGTCTTCGTAGGCGACGTTGGCCCCGACAACGAAATCAACGCTCGCCCCGGTCTCTGGGATAGACACCGTCTGCGTCAGAGTCGGCGCGCCGATATATTCGATGGTGATCGTGTAGTCACCCGGCTGTAACCCGTTTATCCGATACCCACCGAACCGATCTGTGACGGCGGTGCGGCCTGTTTCCACGACGCGAACAATCGCGCCTTCGAACGAGGCGTTACCACTCGCATCGGTGACAGTGCCGCTCAAGAAGTTCGCCGCCGCTAATTGCGGGATGGCAATAGATAAGGCCAAGGCTGACGCAAAAATACTGGCGCGCTTTAGAGTGCGTGCTGGTTTTGTTTCAATGATTGAAACAGAATCGGTTCGGACAAACATAGAGAGTCTCTGGGTTACGTTTGGCCGCCCCATGCGCGTAGAGTTTGTCAGTCTTGTGAAGGATTGATGAGATTATCATTACGGCTTCACGTCGCTATTGTGACAGTGCCACATCACCATGTCGCCAGAGCATGATACTGAGCGTTCGGCGCTTAGGAATTTGCTTGAATCCCTAGTGTAAACGTCGCCTTTGCCTTTATGAAGACAGCATAAAACCTAGGCTGATCAACCCTACCCGTTTGGGTAGTATCGCCTCAATTAAAGCAGGGTCATCCCGTAAACATCAACAACCCACGCTTCCGCCTCGTGGCCCAGAACATAGTCCTCATAAAGATCGGCCGTCATCTCGTCGGTGACAATAATCGCAGCATCAGAGTTGGCGTCGTCCACATTCGCAAAGTCACCCATCACTGGATCAGAGATATCCGCTTTGCTCTCCTGCGCGTCTGCCTCTGGCCCGACATCAATCGGCTCGGCGCTCGTCGGGGCGAAGATGAAGTCTCCGGCGCTCAGGCTGGCGGCTGTCACGCCCGTGAGGCGGATGCTGTTCGCGCCCATCGTGAGGATCGCATCGGCCCCGTCTTGCGTGAACAGGATGTCCGCCATGCTTGCGACGCCCGCCGTGCGGATGATCATGACATCTGTGCCAATCGCAAAA